>Ga0182027_10000092_pt1 | contig 135760 bp, 116 predicted proteins | sample 712E1DmetaG_FD_121300 | JGI IMG/M metagenome (GOLD analysis project Ga0182027, IMG submission 121300) | Permafrost microbial communities from Stordalen Mire, Sweden - 712E1D metaG (Illumina Assembly) | ecosystem: Environmental > Terrestrial > Soil > Wetlands > Permafrost | place: Sweden...
AACGCGATACAATCGGCCTGCACCTGCGGATTCGGCTATGGCGCCTGCGAACACATTGTCGCCGCGATGCTCGCCGCAAATTCCCAGCAGGCAATCCAGATGGGTATGGATTTCAGCGCCGCGTGCAGCGATGACTCGCCCGGGCAATCAGAGCAAAGCATTCCCGCAACGGTCACGGAAATAGAAACCATTGACGGCAAACCCGCACCCCGGCTGTATCTCAAGGAACAGGACGAAATGCTTCTGGTTGAGTTGCGATTTGCATACCTCGACGGCATCGTTGAATTCCCGGCAGCCGACAGGTCCCGCGAAAATCTCGTAACGTCTCCATCGGGACGTATCGTACGCCTGAACAGGTCCATTGTCAGGGAAATGGCCTTTTCATCGAGGCTGACAAACGTAGGGTTGTCACCTTTCAGGTCAGGGTCATACACGCCGACCGGAGATCCTGTTTCCTGGGTTCGCAACGATCTGCAGTTATTGTCCGCCGAAGGGATCGAGATCTACGGCAGGGATTCTCTCATGTCGTTCAAAATGGCGCAGGCAAAACCGGCCATGAAACTCGCCGTATCATCGGTGACCGGCAGCATGACCGACTGCACCATGAGCATAAGCTTTGGGACTGCCAACGCGCCTCTTCCGGGGGTGTTCGAGGCTGTCATTGCCGGTCACACGTACGTGAAACTCTCGGACGGAACAACCGGTGAAATCCCGGCGGAATGGATAGAAAAGCTCGCGCTGATTTTTTCTCTCTGCGAAGAACCGCCCCGCAGCGACACCCTGCGGTTCCGTTCAACCAGAGTTGCCGCGCTTTCGGTCCTGGAATCCATCGCCGATTGCCTGTCGTGGGAAGCAATCAAAACCGCGGGAATACAACGGCTTGGGGACTATACAACAAAGAGACCGGCCGTTCCTGCAACCTTCAACGGAACCTTGCGTGAATACCAGCAGGCCGGATACGAGTGGTTCTATTTTCTGCAGGAGTTTGGCCTGGGAGGATGCCTCGCGGACGACATGGGCCTGGGCAAAACCGTGCAGGCGCTCGCCTTATTGCTTAACGAGAAAGTATCGGGCTGCAGGCCCAAAACTTCGCTTCTGGTGGCGCCCACCTCGCTGCTCTTCAATTGGCAGCGGGAGGCCAGGAATTTCGCCTTCGGCCTTCTGGTCATGACCTACCACGGCCGGGACCGGAAACGCTTCCGCGCTCCGGACATGGCCCTTGCCGATCTCGTCATAACCACGTACGGCACGGTCCAGCGCGAGATCGAATTGTTCGAAACGATTGCCTTCAACTACGTGATTCTGGACGAGGCGCAGGCGATAAAGAACCCCCTTTCCGACACGTCGCGCATGGTGCGGCGTCTCGTATCGCGCAGCAAACTCGCGCTTTCCGGCACGCCCATCGAGAACAACTGCTCCGAGCTCTGGTCGCTATTCTCTTTTCTCAATCCGGGAATGCTCGGGTCGTTCCGCGCGTTTTCCGCCGGGTTTTCCCGGCCGATCGAAAAAGAGCGAAGCCGGGAGCACCTTGACGTCCTGCGAAAGATCATCTCGCCCTGCATCCTGCGCAGGACGAAAAGCCAGGTGGCCAAGGAACTGCCTCCCAAAACCGAAATCATTCTCACCGTGTCCATGACGCCCCATCAGCGCACGCTGTATACCATGACCAGGGACGCGTGCAGGACCGATGTCCTGCACGCCATCGATGCCGAAGGAATGGACCGGGCGCGCATCCACATCCTGTCCGCGCTCACACGGTTGCGCCAGATCTGCTGTCATCCCCTCATTGTCGATCCCGCCTATAGCGGGGACTCCGGTAAGTTCGATGCATTGGACGACCTGATCGAAAATGCGGTCGGCGAGGGGCACAAGGCATTGATCTTTTCCCAGTTCGTGTCCGTGCTCGACCTTGTCCGCGCCCGCCTCGGCGGAAAACAAATCAAACACGAGTACTTGACAGGACAGACAGCGGACCGCCGCCGGCCCGTCGACAGTTTTCAGGAAAACCCGGACATTCCCCTCATGCTCATCAGCCTCAAGGCCGGCGGCGTGGGTCTCAATCTCACGGCCGCGGACTACGTGATCATGGTCGATCCCTGGTGGAACCCTGCGGTGGAAAACCAGGCAGCGGACAGGGCATACCGCATCGGCCAGACCAAACCGGTTTTTGTGTATAAGCTTATCGCCGAAGATTCGGTTGAGCAGCGCGTTGTGGAATTCCAGAAGTCAAAGCAGGAACTCTTCGATTCGATCATCACAACGGAACAATCGGTATTTAAGAACCTGGACAGGGAAGATATCGCACGGCTTTTTGAGTAAGTTCGTTCATCTTTCCGATGTTTAAGGGTATAATAATATTTGCGAGTGGCGTTATCGGTGGAGGCGGACTATGAGATCGCGAAAGCACGAAAAACAGTCTGTAGTCAGCAGGGCTTTCCTGAAAATCGCTATAGCCTGCCTGGCCTTGACTATGTATACAAGCCTCATCCGCGGAGCCGACGTCGTTGTATCGCTTCCGTCCGGAATTCCTTCCGCCATGCTGCTGGGGCTTTTTGAAAATCCCGGGTCCACCTGGATGAAAAACAGCGGCGTTCCCTGGAATGCGAGATACTGCTATTTCACAAAGGGATGGGTCAATAACTGGGGCTGGGGCGCATACGACGGCAGTTGGGGATTGTCGTTTTTGCGCGAATGCGATTCCCTGCACACGGTTCCCGCAATCCAATATTACCAGATCAACGGCGAAGCCGGCGGCGGCGAAGCGCAATTCTATCTCAAGACGCAGAATTCAACGACCATGAAATCGTATTTCGGCGATTTCAAGATTCTCATGCAAAGAGTAAAGGAGTTCGGAAAGCCGGTCTACATGCTCCTGGAAGCAGACGGATTCGGTTATCTCCAAAATCAATCCGGAAACAATCCCAATGCGCCTGCTGCCGTTGCGTCAACGGGTTTAGCCGAACTCTCGGGACTTCCCAATACCATCGCGGGGTGGGGCCTCGCCTTCCTTGCCATAAAGGGAAGCGTCGGCGCAACGAACGCGATTCTGGGCATCCACATTTCGGGATGGGCGAGCAATCAGGATCTTTTCTATTACAGCGTCTCCATCCCGCTCCAGCCGGAAATAGACAAGGTATATGATTTCCTTTCTCCCCTGGGACTTGTCCAAAATGTGACGGGCCTGACGTTCAATGTGCTCGTCGGCGATCCGTTGGACAGGGATTCGGATTTCTACCGGCTGGTGAATAACGACGGCGGCAATCATTGGTGGGACACCACGGCAAGCGCATCAATCAACTCACGCAGTTTCAACAGGTACAGGGAATGGCTGCGGCTCTGGAACGTCAAATCCGGCAAACGATGGGTGTTGTGGCAGATCCCGCTGGGCAACTCCAATCATCTCAATGTAAACAATACCGGAAACCCGCGCGAAGGATATAAAGACAACAGGCCGGAATATTTCCTCGGCATCGGCGGCATGCAGCATGTACAGCAATGTGCCGATGCCGGCGTGATCGCCCTTTTGTTCGGAGCCGGCGCCAGCGGGGTCAGTTCATATGAGAATGATTTCTATACGGACGGCGTCTTGTTCATGAAAAGTCGCGGCCTGGCATACTTTACCGCCGGAGGAGTCCCGATAAAGCCGGACGCCTCGGTCAGGCCGCTAGCCGGCCGCGCCATCGGCAATTCCCTGGGCCTCCACGCCGACGCTTGTGACGTCTACGATATTCGCGGACGCAAAATAGCGCGGCTAACGGCTGCCGGCACGACGGCCCTGGGCAAAGTCGTGCCCAGCGGCAGGTACTTTGTCAAAATGCCGGGCGCAAAAAACCCCTTTCTTCTGCCTGTTATGATTGTGCAATAGGGGCTGTGCCGCTGTCCTGCGCAGCACTGGTATTCAAGGACTGCGTGCCGTTGCGGTGGAAAAGCTGATCGCCAGGGAAAACCAATATGGAATAGACAAAATGGAACAAGTCGGGAATCAGCGCGGTTGCGCTGTTTAGAAATTGACAATACAATGGATTTGGCTCTTACGTAACCTTGAATGCTATCCAAATTCCAATGAATCCCCCGATTGTACTTCCGAGAAGAGAAGTGAAAGATACCATGCCCGAGCCAAACAATGTTGTCAGGTAACCGCCGGCGCAAGAGCCTATAATCATTCCGAGCAGTATAATTGATTTTCTAGACATGTCTTCTCGCAATCCATCATGAAGATGGCTAGCAGCATTGCTGCTTATCAGTTATGATTATTATACATAAGATAAGTGGTTTTCTCAATAGCTTTTCTATCCAAAGGCATTCATATTATGGAGATAGGCATTGTCAGTTCATTGCCTCATGCGCGCAAGCAAAAATTGGAAATATCGAACAGGAGAGACCATGAACGTCCGCATCTTTTCGCCATTCACCTTGCCTGCAATTGCCTTGCTGGCGGCCGCGAGCATAGCGTGGTCGGCAACGCAAGCGGATCGCGTATTGGTTTTGCGTAACACGAATAGCGCCATTTCCAAAGCCATTGCCGACGACTATGCCGCCCGTCGCGGAGTCACCAATGTCCTCAACGTCGCCTGCCCGGACGCGGCCGTCAACTCCAACAACGAATCCATCAGCTATGCGAATTATCTCTCCATGATCGACACGCCTTTGCACGCGTATCTCGCGTCCCATCCCGGCATTGATTTCATCGTGACGACCAAGGGAATTCCCCTGCGCCTCAACGGGGCCCAGCCGCAGAATTCCCTTTCCCTGGATAGTTACATTGCTTCGTTCGGGTACGACACCATTTCCGGCGCCGTCCGCATCATCCTTAACATTTACAACTCCTACACCGGAATGGCCTGGGCCAACCGGTTTTGGAACAGCAAGGTTCCCTTTTCGCATGCTGCCTTCGGCGGCTATCTGGTCACCCGTCTCGACGGCTACACGCAGGCCGAAGCCATAGGGCTCACCACGCGATCCATGGCTGCAGAATCCGCCATGGTGGCGGGCAAAACGCCGACCGGAAAATTCCTGCTCGACGAATCGCCCAATTACGGAACCACTTCCGTTGCGTCGCAACCCTATTCGGTGCTGAAGGCCGATCCGCCGGTGAAGGACACCTCGCGTGTCCCCAACGAAAGCAATTACGGCGACTACAACTCCGACATGGTGTTGGCCCACGACACGTTGAAGGCGCGCAAGATTCCCGACACCCTTAACACCACCAACACCTTCGTGGGCTTGCCCGGATTGATGGGGTATGTTTCCTGGGGAAGCAATGACGGCAATTTCAATCCCACGGCCTATGCGGCGCTGGGCTTCCTCAATGGAGGTATCGGCGAAACCGCGGTGTCGACCAGCGCCCGCACCTTTTTGCCCACTTCCGGCGGCCAAACGTTGATCGTCGATCTCATTCATCAAGGCATTACGGGCGTCAAAGGCTATTGCAACGAGCCCTATTTACAGGGCTGTGCGTCGCCCAGCATTCTGTTCGGCCGCTACACGCAGGGTTGGACCTTGGCAGAGAGTTTTTATGCGGCATCCAACATGGTGGGCTGGGAAGATATTGTCATCGGCGATCCGCTGACGCGCGCCTATCCTTCGAGTTCCGTCACGGCCGTCAAGGCCGACGCATCGGCCCCAAATTCCGCTGCGCCGCTTTCCATCCGCCAGGAATCCCAGCGCATCGTTTTTCTTTTTACAGCTCCCATGACGGCCCGGGTTTCCCTGGAGATTATTTCGCCGGACGGGAAATCAATCCGCACGCTGTCGCCCGAAAACGGGGCGCAGGCGATGCAGCAATTTGTGTGGGATCTGAACGGAAATTCCGCCCATCGCGTACAACCCGGCGCGTATGCATATCGCTTGTCCGAAACGTCGGGCCGCGGCACGCTTGGCTTTCAAGGTATGGTTACGGTTTCCCGTTAACAGGTAAGGATTTGATCGAAGTCCTTGTCCGCCTCACGCCGCTTGGCGTGGTGAAGGGATGAGTCGAAAGTCAAATCACTTCGTCCGTACAATCAGCACCTTCGGCCGACCGACGGTTGTCCTGTTGATAGTTGCCACACCGTCCGGTCCGGTTGTCGCCCGGGCCAGCACTGTCCCCTTGACATCGTAGACGCTGATGGCGCGCGTCGCCATTTCGACCGGCAGACGGATCCGTTTGCCTGCGGCAACAACCACGTGCAGAAAGGCGCAATGGTCCGCCGATACGGTCCGACCGGCGGGCCTCACATTCATCGCCCCCAGCACTTTGAGTGCATAGAAACCTTCCCAGTTTGCCGAATACATGATGCGGTTGGTGGAGTCGAAAAACATTTCAAACGGGTCAGTCGAGAACGTCTGCGCTGCGCCCTGATACGCGGTCCAGGTGAGGCCATCATCCTCAGGCGACGTGAAGAACGGCCGGGAGACGCCGCTCGTTCCGGTGTAAAGTAGATTTCCGTCTCCGCAGATGCCGATATACCAGCTGTAATCGAGCCCCTTGGTCACCTGTTGCCAGCTCGCGCCGGTGTCGGTGCTGCGGGCGAGATACTGGTAGCCGCCAGAGTACAGCATGCCGGTTTTCGAGCAATAGATCTGATTCCCGCCATGGGTCATCTGCTTGTCATACACCTGTGTCCAATTTGCGCCGGCATCGGTTGTGCGGAAAAAACCGCCGGCCTGGGCGGTAAAGAGCCAGGTGTTTTTGTTGCCGAGCCCGTGCGTCGGATAATCCAGGAAAAAGACCGACATGCCGTAACCGCCGGCAGATCCCGAGGGCGGGTTGTGGACAGTCCAGGAGCTGCCGCCGTCCTTGCTCTCAAGAACGCCTGCATTGTTCGAGCCGTTGCTCCAGGGCGAATGAAAGCTCACCAGGATGTGATTGAAATCGCCGGGTTCGGTCGCGACCGAGTACACATCCTGGGTGCCGACCGGACTTTGCGTCGCCGTAGTGAAGCCCTGCGGTTTGGTCCAATTCGCGCCGCCATCGGTTGAGACCCAGAAGCCGATGGTGTTTCCTCGCACGCCGTCAACGCAATACAGGTGGTTTGAGTTGCGCGGGTCGACCACCACGTGCACCGGTTCGTCAAGATTACCGGTCTTTGCCCAGGTAGAGCCGCCATCAATGGTCTTGTAGAGCCCGGCCAAAGACACGTCATAGGCGCAAATCCCCAGATACAGCGTGGACGGATTGCCCGGATCAATCGCCATGCCCTGGCAGAAAACATGGTTGGTGTCGTTGATGGTCACGGCCGCGGGCGTGAGTTTGGTCCACACGCCGGGCGTCAGGACCGGGGCGGCCAGCGCATCTGTCAATGCCGTCAGGACCACGGCGCACACGACTAATCCGGTTCCGCGTTTCATGTCATTGCTCCCTTGTTATTCATGCTCTCCCTAACGTCCATTCGTCCCTGATTCGATTCTCACCACCGAAATGCCGGACGACGCGAGCCGGACCCTCTGGCCCTGGGACGTAAGATGCTCGGTCCTGATAACGCCCCCGCGAAGGTTGTAAATCGTCGCACGGGCGCCGCGTTCACCGACGCCGGGAATGAATACCTGCGAACCGGCGTTCCTGAACATCGCCGGTGATGCCGGAGCGAGCGCGGCCTTCTTTACAGGAGATAGAGTGCCGATGGTGTAATCGAACCGCATGATCGCGTTGGACCGCACGACGGTGCCGCAGTCCCAGTTCCATGTGTAAAATGCCCCGCGTACCGGCTCATAAATGACGCCGGCATAATTCACGCCCGACGTAAGGGCGGGCAGCGCGTCGCAAACCTGGGTCCAGGTGGCGTTTGCGGCAACGGCGGCGTTGGTGGAAACGAGGATTTGATTGACTCCGAGTGCGGCAACGCTGCCATTGGGCAACAGCACCGGGCGCGAGGTCGTCAGCGTGCCAGAGCCGGTGATTTGCGCCCATGACACGCCATGGTCGGTGCTGCGCATCATGCCGCGGTTATAGATTTGCTCCCACAGGATCGTCCCGTTGGCCAGGACCAGCGGGTCTGCCGAAGGTCCCTGGGTCCCGGGAGTACCGCCCACCGACGTGAACGTCGCGCCGCCGTCGATCGAACGGAATATGCCGTATTTCCCGTTGTAGCCGGAGCATCCGTCAAGAAAGGTGGCCGCATCGATAATGAGCGGCCGGGAAAACGATGTGCTGTCCGGGAGGTGGCTTCCGATGTCCGTCCAGGTTTGCCCGCCGTCAATAGACTTGTAAAGCTTGTTCATTTGTTCGTGTCCCGCGGCAAGCAGGGTTTTTCGAAGGGGATCGGTGAAATCCACGGTCACATTGTCATTATGGGAAATGGCGCCGAGCTGATGGAACGTGACGCCGCCGTCGGTTGTTTTATACACGCCGCCGCCGTTGTAAATGCCGGCTTCCCAGAAAATATCGGCGCTTGCGGGCTCATAAACAATGCATCCGGGCCGGTTCGTGATGACCGCTGACCCGGCGCCGGTGCCGAGTTGCGTCCAGGTTGCACCGCCGTCGGTTGTCTGCCATAACCCTTTCTGAGCGATGCCTGCAATCACTTTGTCCTTGCCAGGGACCGCGGACAGCAGGCACAAGTTGCCGCATTCGGACTGCATGTTGGCAAGGTTGGCAGTCACATTCACCCAGGCGGCTGAAAGGGGAACGGCCAGGACCGCGATCAAACACACAATTCCCGATAGGATTCCATGAAAAGGTGACATAGGGGAACTCCGGAGGTTGAAACCGTCATTTGTCGTATTTGAGAGTATACCGTAAGATACGCTGCGGTCTGTCCTGCTGTCTATGATTTCAGCGATCAGCTCTAGTGGTTTTTGAAATAGAAAAAGAGACTTTTTGTGCGGCACATCAACTCGTACTGTACGCATGGGGCAACAAAATCAGGGGCCTTCTGTCCCCCGCCGCGGCAGTGCTGTGTTGTCAGAATAAGATTTTCTTACAAATTCAGTGGAGTAACCACCGAATTTCTTATAAAATCAGTGGCGGTGTCGCGGTTTTTATGGTATATTACCCTTCATGGAAACGTATAAAAGATACTTAGACCTCAAGGGGCTTTCAAAAAAGAAGTCCTTTTTCCTGTTTGGCCCGCGTCAGACAGGAAAAACCTTTCTATTAAAGCAAACCTTTCCGTCGGCAAAAACGTATAACCTGCTCTTGGCGGATCAATTTTCAACCATCAGCAGGCGGCCGTCGATCATCCGGGAAGAACTTCTGGCGTTAAAAGCGTCGCCGGTCATGCCGGTAATCATCGATGAAATCCAAAAGCTTCCGGTTCTCCTTGACGAAGTGCATAATCTGATCGAATCTCATGGGTTCCGTTTTATCCTGACCGGATCGAGCGCGCGGAAACTGAAGCGCAGCGGGGCGAACCTTCTCGGTGGCAGGGCCTGGACCAGGCACTTGTTCCCCTTGGTGTCTCATGAAATTCCGGATTTCGACCTTTTACGGGCGATAAATTTCGGGACATTGCCGCATGTGTACCAATCGCAATTCCCGTCAGAGGAATTAAATGCCTATTGCGGAACGTATTTACGGGAAGAAATTCAAGCCGAAGGCGCGGTCAGGCGGATAGAAAACTTTTCGCGGTTCCTGCAGGTTGCGTCCCTTGTCAATGCTGAATTGTTGAGTTTTGAATCGGTTTCCCGGGATGCCGCGGTAGCGGCGAGGACGGTGCGCGACTATTTTTCGATTTTGGAAGACACGCTTATCGGTACGATGCTTCACCCTTTTAAAAGAATGATACATCGCAAGGCCGTCAGTTCGGTCAAATTTTACCTTTTTGATGTCGGCGTTGCAAACCAATTGGCCGGACGAACCAATATAGCGCCCAAGACGGAGCTTTTTGGGAAAAGTTTCGAGCATTTGATCTTCACGGAACTGCGCGCCTGGCTGGACTATACCTCGGATGGCCGACCGCTCACGTTCTGGCGGGACTACAACGGTCATGAAGTCGATTTTGTCATCGGAGACGAGGTCGCAATAGAAGTCAAATCGACGGAGTCTGTGACGGAAAAGCATCTGAAAAGCCTGAAAATGTTTTCCGATGATATCAAGATCAAACGCAAAATCGTGGTGTCGCTCGACTCGTTTCCGCGCACGCTCGGAGGCGTTTCGATAGTCCCTTGGCGCGAATTCCTATCGCGCTTGTGGAGCGGTGAATTCGCATGAGGGTCCGCATTCGCCTGAGCCCGTGCCAAAAGCTGGCGGCTTTGATCGCAGTGACCATGCTTTGCAATTGCGCGTCGAAACTGGTGCTCAATCCAGCCTGGAAGCAGGACACCAGGGATCTGAAAACCTGCGCGATCGTGCTCCACCCTGAAAAAATCCGGCTGTCTTATCTCCGCGAATATGAACAGTTGAAGGCGGATTCCGTTCTGATGATAAAACAGAATTTCATGCGGTGCATGAAGAGACAGTTACGGAGAAACGGGTATTTCAGCAATGTCTGGTTCGATGACTTTGTTGGCGAAGTACCCTGCACGTCGATCGACATTCACGCCGGCTATCGCCTGCGAATGCCTGTTCCGAACACCCGTATCGAGACGAAGAAAGGCCAGCCTGACTATCTGCTTATCCTTGACACTATCACGATACGCCCGAGGATAGAGACGTCCACGGCGCAGGAAACCGGACAAAGCTCCTCCCCGTACTGCATCGACCACACCGATCGCCCGCCGCCGCCATCACTGTGTTTTGCGGGTTTCCTGCCGTCAACGTACCTGTCTACGTTGATTTTTGGCCAGACCCCAATATTTATAATGCCGGTCAATCCAGGGCAATTCTTTCCGACCCAATCAACGTGGTATGGCAAAGGTAAGACGGTCCTCTTCCGCTGCCCGTTCATTCTATGGGATGTCAAGCAGCGGTGCGCAGTTCGCTGGGGCTTCTTGCGCGTGCACGGGAACGAGGGGTTTTCGATCAACGATTGGTCGAGTTTTGCCGATGACGTGCAAAAAGAGATTTTTACGAACATGCCCCTTTTCAGAAACACCGCGGATTGGAAGAAAGCGATACAGGCCCGGGACACGGCCTACGCGACGGGTTTATTCACGAGAATTTCCCCGGACGAAAAGAAAGTCGGATGGATTGTGACCAACACTATCGTACGGTTAGGCAGGGGCGCAACGGAAAACGGCGCAGGGGCGCGGGTCGGCGGTCCGCTCGACTCGCATAGACCCGCGCTCAACAAACATTCCTTTATGTCAACTGCTTCCGGAGGAGAGTTCAGTGCGCCGTTTTGCTCGACGTTCTGCAGGGGACTTTCACAACGGTTGCCCGCGCGGCAACCATGCCGAAGTTTAACGCAGCTTCACTTTCAAGACCAGCTCAAACAGTGGCTTTGGTACGACAACGACCCTTTGGACACGCTCGGTGACTGGGTACTGGCGCACGCCAATGAGGACAGTCTGGATTATCTGGTGGCCGTATATTCCTTTTTCACCTACCCCGACTCCTCGGACGCGGTTGAAAAGATTTCAGATTATGCCGTCAGGCTGTATTGTTGTCTCTATGACGTGAAGAACAATACCATGCTCCTTGGCTATCACGAAGATGTCGACAACATGCTCGATCATACGAAAGTCAAGACTTTCGCCGAAGCCATCAGGATATTCGGCGTTCTCGCCCTATTCCATTTGGCAGCATTCCTGAAACTATAGCGTTGTGAGGGGGGTAGGTTCGCCAGGCAGAGAAAAGTGTTGCCCACGACACTATGAAGACATGTTTTACATTTAGTCCGACTAAATGTAAAATATGATTGCATAAAATCCGTGGTAATGGTGCCGGTCTAAGGAAATTGAAGGAGTGGCGGGTCCCAAGAATGAACATTAGTCAGAAGTCCCCTGCCTCCCTCCTCGCGCTTTCCGCCTGCGCTCTCTTTCAATGCACTACCATGAATATGCCGATCCATAACATGATGTATCCGCGGGACATCAACTCGCAGTGGGTGCAGATGGCAACGCTGGACGTATCGGGCATACACCTTGACACGAACCAGCGGCCTTCGGGAATAAACACTGCCAGCGTCAATTTGTACTATGTCAATTATGTGCTTCCGGCCCTTGGCGTGGGCGCCCGCGCGTCCGCCTACGAACCGTTCAAAACCCTGGTGCCGAACCACGAGACGGGCGGCGATGCATGGTGGACCTATCATACCTACGTTATTCCTGTCTCATTCATCATTTCCGCCCGGCTTGTCCATGTGAAATACTTTACCTACGGACTTGCATTCTATCCGTTTTCCTGGCCCTTCATCATCGGATCAGCGTCCATGATCGGAACGTTTCATCTGCCCCTCAACATTGACATCAACGCAAATCTTCACTGTAATCCGACTTTGTGGTATGTGCTCGATGACAAATCAAACTACGGCTATTTCAATGAATACGACATCGGGCTTGCCCAATCGATACGGGTAGGCCGGGCTGCGGACAAGATATTCTATTCGATCAGCTTTGAATCCTATCGCGGCATTTACGAGCGGGACTACGCAAATTATGCAATGAGGCCTGACCTGCGGATGGGAATATCGCTGGGGTATATTTTCGGTTCTTCCGCTCGCCGCTTCGGGGTCATCCGCGGCGAAAGCGGCTGGCCGTTTACCTGGCCCCAACCGGGTTACAAAACCTGGCAGTAAGCTATCCTACCAGACCCCTATTCTCGCCGTCTGATTCCTTTCCCCTGACCTCAACGTAAAGATGTAAACGCCGGGCGTGTTGAATTCAAGGGGCACGACCGGGGCATTCCCCCGCACAAACCGGGTTGTTCTTCCGAGAATATCGGTTACGGAAAGAGAATACGCATGCGACGAATGCACGAAGAGCTCAATGCGCCGGCTCTTGCATCGTGCTGTAAATAAGGGTGACGAAAACGAATGTTGCGAAAAGGCATCAACCGTGATATTTGATATATGGACTGCATAGGCAGGATAAAGAGGTTCCATTTCAATCATTGGAACCGGGTTCACAACCGTGATGCCGGATTCATTGAACGGCGTGCCATTGAACGAGGTTAGTGCAAAAGATTTGCTCGTCGAATACGCTCCAGGGCAACAAGAGGAAGAGGTCGACCCCTCATAGATCAAGCCGTATTTTTGCAGAAATTTCGTGGTATCGCCTGAAGAAGATTGTAAATCACCCACAGCGATAAAATACGAGTTCACAATTGACTGCATGAATAGCGTGTCTTTTTGAAAGGCAACCTTATCAAACGACATTCGTAAAGTAGACGATGCAAAGCTGCCGGAGACACTTGTTGACTTTTTTCCCGTAGAGTCTCCGATAAACAGGGAGTCGATACAAAACGGGTTTGCCATGCCGCAGAACGAATCAAGAACAATGCCGGCTATCGACAATGCCGCAAAGCTTGTGTCATAAACGTGAACGGTGTTCGTTGTTACCAAGAAAATCGACTGGACGGAACCTGAGTCCGTACCCTTGACCGCTACCCGGACACGACCGGTGGAATCCAGAATCGTGATTGAAACTCTTCCGGAAAATCTTCTGGAGGTTTGGTTTGCTGTTCCCGTATAGAGCGAGAGCGAACTTGAATTATACGCGTACTCCCAAACAGTTCCTGTGGCGGTAGGGATAAACGGATGGGCATAAAAAGCCGCTGCGATCGTTGACAAGAGAAGAACAAGAACAGCTGAAAGCCTGCCCCGTGAACACATAGCACTGTCTCCTTTATCGGTGACAATCTTGCTTTCATACAATAATATACCGCAATTCGCCGTGCTTTCCAAAGAGAGTTCGAGAAAGCGTTTTCTCGCAGAAAACACTTTGCGTTCTTGACGCCATAACGATGCGAATTGCAATTAGTGGGAAAATTGCTGCCTATTCAGTCTGGTCAGCAATCTCATGGGGGACGCATTGCGCTTACAGAGCGGAAGCCTTCACGACCTTGATGACCTGTCCGATCTTGATGACCGGATGTGCCACATCAAGACCGTTGAGTGCGGCAAGTTCAGACACGGTAAGCCCATACTTGCGCGAAATAGAAAACGCGGTCTCTCCGATCTCAACGATATGCGTCTTGGCTGGAGCTGCAACTTCTGCCGCCGCTTGAGCCGGCGGTTGCGCCGCCGCAGGCATCGGCAAAGCCACGTGCGCCGTGTCCGGCGCAGGCGACGGGACCGGGCGCGTTGTATCCTTGACTAATGCGGAACCTGCGGCGGCAACAGGGGCCGCAGGAGCTGGGGCAGGGACTGGCGCGGACGCGGTCTCGATTGCGGGCTGGGGCCTGCTTACCACAAGCTGGCGGCCCGGCCGCAGAATGGTATGGCCGGTAATGTGGTTCCAGCGGCAGAGCTGGTTGACCGAGACATGGTAGCGTCTGGCAATCACGCCGAGATTGTCGCCCGATCGGACACGGTGACGCACCGTAACGCCGGAAAATTCATAGTCAGGAAGATCGAGCGCCCTGATCTCCGGTTCCGGCGGAAGGGAATAGGCAACATCCGGACCGAGCGGCACGTCCGACACCGGGATAAACAGGTAATTTCCCGGGGTAAGCTTCGGCTGTGTCAGGCGGTTGATCGACTGCAGAGCGTTGACAGATACGCCGTAGTGCAGCGCAAGGCTTTCCTGCGTATCGCCTTTCTTGATCGGGTACCTCACCCATTTTACCCGTTTTTCAGGCGCAAGCCCGGCGCAAAACGACTGCCAGGCCTGTTTCGTACCTGCAGGGAGATACAGAAGCGAGTTGGCAACGTCCGGCGGCGTGCACCAGCGCATGATATGCGGGTTCATTTTCCTAAGCGAGTCCGGGTTTATGCCCAGCCCACTTGCTATATCGGAAAGACTGATGCAGTCGTTCACACGCACAGTGTCGGGCGGCCGCGATACGATGTCGGGAATCTTTATCCCGAAGCATTTCAGGTTTTTTGCGATGGTAAGGGCTGCCAGGTAAAACGGCACATAGTTTTTTGTCTGGTTCGGAAGTCTCTTCAGGGTCCAGAAATCGTTCGAGCGATTCCGGGCAATGCTCCGGGCCAGTCCGTTTTCGCCGCAGTTGTACGCGGCAAGCGCCAGGTGCCAGTTGCCGAAATTTCCGAAAAGCTTTTTAAGATACATGGCTGCGGCCTGGGTGGACCTGATCGGATCGCGGCGCTCATCGAGCCAGAAGGTCCTTTTGAGGCCGTATAATTTCCCGGTCGAAGCAATGAACTGCCAGATGCCCGAGGCATTCGCATAGGAATAGGCAACAGGATTGAAACCGCTTTCTATCAGAGGAAGGTAGGCAAGGTCCTGCGGAAGGCCACTATCCGCAAACATCGCCTTCATTGCCGGCAAATAGTGCACTGCCCGCGGGAACCAGAGGTCGATCGTGATGTCCCTGTTCTTCAGGTAAAAATAAAGGGCCCGCTGCACACGCTGGTTCCAGACAACCGGAACATCGTACTCGGAATTACTCCGGCACGCCAGCGCGGCAAGAGCGACGCTGTCGGGCAGGGCGACATTGAGCGAATCGATCGAGCCCATCATCTGGCGCTGGAACACGGCAAGGCGGATGTCCTCAGGGACCTTGTAGGACGCAGGCATTCTTTCTTTGTAAAGAGCAACGATTTCGTCGAGGAGGCCGGCCGTTGGTCCTGCCGTGCTGTCGGACGGTTTGTCCCCGCTTTCAATTACTCTTGTCGCAATTTTGAACAAGGAGTCCGCGGCCGCGAAATCGCTGTCGTCGATATTCGATTTTGCCTCCTCGACAAGGTCAGTTGCATCGTCACGCGAGGTGTCCCCAGAAGCCCCTTCGGCAGAATCGGTAAAATTCGCAGTGGCAGCGGTCCTGGCAGCGCGCGCGGTATCAGACGCAACATGGTGTGCGGTTTGCACGACCGGGTTCTTGGTTTTCACGGAAAGAGGCGAAGGCGCCGCCCTTCTGGTCGACGCGCAGCCAAAGGCAAAAACCAGCAGGCCGAAGGCGCCGGTAAAGCATGCCGCCTTCAGGAAGCGACGGGGCTCACGTAGTTTCATCGTCAATCCACTGGAGATATGCCGGGTTTCCCTTGACAATCGGGATCGCCTCGATACACGGGACCTCGTAGCTGTGCAGCGCACGAACCCTCGCGATGACCTTCTCGATGAGCGTGTCTTTTGTTTTAGCGATGAGCACAGCCTCGTTTTCGCGCTCGATGGCGCCTTTCCAGCGGTAGATCGACCGGATGGGGCTGAGAATGTTTACACACGCGACAAGCCGCTCTTCAACGAGAGCGTTGCCGATTGTTTCCGCTTCTTCGGCGTCCTTGGTCGTGATGTAGATCATCATGGCGTTCATGGGAACAAAATAATTTCAGTAGAGACGTAGCATGCTACGTCTCTACTGAAATAAAATAAAAAAGGGCGTTTGATCAAACGCCCCTACGCCGTTGAACAAAGAACCTATTATTTAATCTTCTCTTGTTGTTCCGAGATAATCTTCGCCAAAGCCCGAAGCGGAACCGGCTTTTCGAAGAACGTGGCATTGAGGCGCTGCAGTTTTTCCTCAGCTATCTCCGAGACATACCCCGAGATCATGACCTTGCGCGCAGCAGGCGCCGCAGCCTCCATGAGCTGCAGTCCGTCGAAACGCGGCATCTTGTAATCCGTGATCAGAACGTCAACAAGGTTATTCGTGATGAAATCCTTGGCAACCACCGAATCATTGAAGGTATGAACATGGATTTCCTGCGTTATGCACTGAATGAACGTCTTGAGCAATTCAGTAATCTGCTCTTCGTCGTCGACAACGACGACTTCCAGCTTTCTCGCCATTACCATATGTCCTCTTTGTGAAGTATCCCCGTTAATTGTATATTGTATCACGTTGGAAAAACCGGCGCAATACTTTTCTCAATAATTATTATTGGCCTCTTCCGAAGACCTATGAATACCCCCACACTCTGCAACCCGCTCCTTCCTATATACGGGAAAAAGCACGACATTATTACCGCCCTACGACATTCACCGGTAATAATCGTATCCGGAGAGACCGGTTCAGGCAAGACAAGTCAGCTTCCCCTGATCTGTTTCGAGGCAGGATACGGCGCCAATGGTGGAAAAATCGGCATCACGCAGCCCCGTCGCATCGCGGCAACGTCGATCGCGGCATACGTGGCCAACCAGTGCAAATCGCAGCTCGGCTCATTCGTCGGTTACAAGGTCCGGTTCAGCGACAAGGAATCACGGGACACAAAAATCAAGTTCATGACCGACGGCATCATGCTTCGCGAGCTCGAGCATGACCGGCTTCTTCGCGGGTACGAGGCCATCATCATCGACGAGGCGCATGAGCGCAGCCTCAACATCGATTTTCTTCTCGGCTATATGCGAACTATACTGCCCAAGCGCCCGGCACTGCGGCTCATCATCTCCTCCGCAACGATCGACACGCGGCTCTTCTCCGAGGCGTTTCACGAGGCGCCGGTGATAAAGGTGTCGGGACGGATGTATCCTGTCGACATACACTACAAACCGGCGGATGAGCAGGATGACGAGCGTGACGACGATGACGCCGACGCGCGCGTCGACTATGTTTCGGCGGCAGCCAAAGCCGTTGTTGACATAGTGGAAACCCAGCCGCAAGGCGACGTGCTGGTCTTTATGCCGACCGAGGCGGACATCATCGAGGCCAGGCAGATGCTTGAAACAAGACTTGCCGGCTATTGCGACGTGTTGCCGCTGTTCGGCAGGATGCCGCTTTCGGACCAGCAGAACATCTTCAGAAGCCATGACCTGCAGAAAATCGTGATCGCCACCAACATTGCGGAAACGTCGGTCACCGTGCCCGGCATCCGGTACGTGGTTGACACGGGTTTGGCGCGCATCAAACAATACGATCCCTCCCTGCGCATCACGCGGCTGCCGATCGCTCCCATATCCCAGGCCAGCGCCCGCCAGCGCGCGGGCAGAAGCGGCCGTGTCGCGGAAGGCGTGTGCATCAGGCTTTACAGTGAAGAAGATTTTCTGTCGCGGCAGCTCTATACGCCGCCCGAAATCCTTCGGGCAAATCTGGGCCAGGTGATTTTGTCCATGGCGGCCCTGGGGCTTGGAAACGTGGAAGATTTCCCGTTTCTCGAGCCGCCGCCGCCGCGGGCCGTGTCGCAGGGGTATGCCTCGCTCTTCGAGCTCGGCGCCATTGACGAAGAGAAAAACCTCACCGTGCTTGGCCGTGACATGGCAATCCTGCCGCTTGACCCGCCCCTGTCGCGCATGATCGTGGAAGCCAAGAAGGAGCATTGCCTGCGGGAAATCCTGATTATCGCCTCGGGCCTGTGCGTTACCGACATGCGGGTTAGGCCTTTGGAGAAAAAACAGGAGGCGGACGCGGCGCATGCAAAATTCTCCGACCCATTATCGGATTTTCTCTTTTATGTGAAGCTCTGGGACGGTGCGGAAATGGACCGGGGCCTGTCGCTTTCGCAACTCAGGAAATTCTGCAAAACGCATTTCCTTTCGTTCACCCGCATGCGCGAATGGCGGGACGTGCACGATCAGCTGCTTGCCATCGCCACGGGAAGACAGGGACCTTCGGTGGCGGGAGCAGGATCAAAAACTGTCGCCTTTGATCAGCTGCACCGGTGTATCGTGGCAGGCTTTCTCTCCAATATCGCGAAGAAAACGGACGATAACGACTACCAGGCCGCAAAGGGGAGGAAGGCATTCCTGTTTCCCGGCTCCTCGCTTTACAAAAAGAAACCGGACTGGATCGTGTGCGCGGAAATCGTCGAAACCTCCCGTGTCTATGCGCGGACCGCGGCGTCCATAGACCCAGCATGGTGCGAGGCCCTTGGGGGCCACTTGTGCAAGAGATCGTACAGCGAACCGAGCTTTGACGAGGAAACCGGCACGGTCAAGGCGCGCGAAAAGGTCATGCTTTTCGGCCTGGCAATCGTGGAAAACCGGACCGTTGCCTATGGCCGCATCGACCAAAAAATCGCAAACGAGATTTTCATCAGGGACGGGCTCTGCGATTTCCGCCTTCAAACGCATCATGGCTTCTTCCGTCACAACAAAGACCTCATCGACAGGGTCGAGCAATTCGAAAAGAAGATGCGTTCGAGCGCGGTGTCCGGCTCAGATGAATTGGTCACGGAGTTTTACCTGGCCCGGATTCCGGCCGTGACGTCCATCCATGACCTGAACGCTGCTATCAGGGAAAAAGGATCGGATTCGTTTCTTCACATGAAAGAATCAGACCTCATCAGCGCTGAATCAGGCGATCGCGCGGCGCTATTCCCGGATTCCGTCAGAATCGGGGTCAGGGATTTCCCCATCCGCTATGAATTCGATCCGTCATCGATGCATGACGGCGCGACCGTGGAGATCCCCTCGTCGGAATTGGCGTGCATGAACGAGTCTGTTTTCGACTGGATCGTGCCCGGATTCATTGTCCAAAGGGTGCAATACCTTCTCGAAAGCCTGCCTAAGGCCCTGAAGAAGCAGTTTGAGCCTGTCCCGGAAACCAGTCAGGCGATTTCCGATGCGCTATCGTTCGACGGCGAGGATTTCCTTGAAAGCCTGTGCAATGCTGTTGAGGCGCTCTTTGGCGTGTCTCTCGATCCGTCCCAGCTGGCAATAGACAACCTTCCGCATCATCTCTCTACAAAGGTTGTGGTGAAAAGGGATCGTGGGGAGCAAACTCACAAATCTCACACGAGCAATGTTCCTGAATGGAACCGCAATGCCATGGAACTGGAGCATAAAAACCTTCAGGCCTGGGCAATGAACGATGTTCATGAAAAAATCCTCATGGTGGATGCAAAGAACGGTTTTCCGGTTTACGGATTTCCGTCCCTGGTTGCGGGTAAGGAGTCGATCGATCTGGTTGTTTTCACCTCCCGGGATGACCAGACGGCAAATCACGCCAAAGGCGCCAGGGCCCTGGCCGAAAAATGCCTTGAAAAGGAAATGGCATGGCTGAACAATGATCTGAAATTCGGAAAGCACCTTCAGATGCTTTGCACGCCCTTTGCAAAACTGGAAGAGTTTAAGGCCAGCTTAATGACCCTGCTCGAAAATCATTGCTTTGATCATGTAGACTTTGAAATCCGAAAAAGAAGTGAATTTGAAAAGATCATTACAAGAGTCAAAGCAGAGTTCAGTTCTGAGGGTCCGAAATTGACAATGGTCCTTGAAAAGGTTTTGGACGGAATTGTTGAGTTTCAGTCGATGATAAAAAGAAGGTTAACGAATTACAATATGGCAAGTTACAAGGAAATAGCCAATTCAATCAAGAAAGAAATGCAAAAATATGTAACCAATTTGCTGGATAACAAGTTGAATTATAAGGTCTTTTTGCAGCAGAACAGGTACTTGTCTGCATTCAGGTACAGGATAGACAGGGCATTTTCCGACATGCCGAAGTACTTGCTAAAATATGAAATAATAAGACCTTATCTAGAAAAGTCAGACTCGATTTTATCTAAGGTGCATGGTTATTCCAAGGAAAAACAAGCACTTATCTTTGATTTTGTTCAAATGGTTGAAGAATTCAAGATTTCAACCTTTGCCCAGCAGGAAATCAAGACCCTTTTCCCGGTTTCGCAGAAAAAGGTGGATGAGAAATGGGAAGAAGTGAAAAGGGTCCTTAAAGTGTAATTTCCCGAATCTGAAGTGATGACAGATTGATCTTTCCCAGTCCATGCTCGTATGCCAGTCTGGTCGGCCGGACCTCGTCGCCTTTGATGCCGAGCAGATTCGCGCCGTACACGTCAAGCGCGACCCGATCCACGCCCGCGATGACTTTCTGCGGCGCGATCAGTTTTCCCGGACCCTGCGGTCCGTTCGTCGTGATCATTTCCGTGGCGTCGAAGATACACAGGTCCGGCTTTCTCAAAAGATTTACATCTGCGATACATTGTGAGAGGAATTCGACATCGTCGTAGAAACCGCCCGCCCCTGATGATCCTGAGTGGAAAAAACGGTTGGTGGTACGAGATGTTGCACCCATCATGTTCTTCATGGCGCCGGTAAACCGGACGCCATTGTGATTCTTCGCAATTGGTACGTTGATGAGCACATCGCAATCCAGCAACCCTTTCGCGATTTCGACTTTCTTGAGCGATTTGCCCTGGGGAACGGGCACATCAACAAAATCATCGCCAAGAAACCGGATGAACTTTGTCTCGTCCTGGAATTTCTCGGAAAGCGCGCTCCGGCTCCAGTAAGAGCTGTCGAGGTTTTTAAAAACCCGGATTTCCCTGGCGCCGGCGTCCATGCACATGCGGATGACTGCAAGCGAGATATCCGGTCTTACGTAGCTTCCCTGATATTTCCAGGGAGAATTGATCAGCAGGCCCACCTTCGATTGTTTCGACACGAACTTCGGCATTCCGCCGAGGATTTCCACGGCCTTTATTGTGGTCTTGACATAATCCGTACCCTTCACCGCCGCGATGTCGACGCTTGCCTCGCCGAATACTAATCCCGTTGCACCGCTTCCCAGGATCGTTGACGCGCCCAATACAGCGCTGCTTTTCAAAAACGAACGGCGACTGATTGATTCACTCATGCAGCCGAGCCCTATGGCCGATACTTCCAGATTGCCTCTTCCAAGTTTTCGTTTCTGCATTGTGTCCTCCTTCACTGAAATCGAACGCAAAAACCAAGCCAAGCGGACTGTGGTAATATACGAAAGGCAAAGACTGAGGGACGTGTGAAAAAGCCGGACTTGTATCCTCTTCCATTTGCAAGTATTTTAACCGCTGTATCGTCACGATTATGACTCAACGGACCGCCAGCAATCGGGATTTCCAACTATGCACGACATGCTTGTAAAACTCTACGACATTCCGGACGATCATTCCCTTATCCGGACCACTCTAAAAGACCCGGATGTCTTTGTCAGAAAGCCCATCGGCCCCGAACACAACTTGATCGTCAAATGGGTGCGGGAGAAATTCCATGCTGCTTGGGCCAGCGAAATGCAGAATGCGCTCGCAAACAGGCCGGTGTCCTGCTTTGTCGCGGTAAAAAACAAGAGCATGATCGGCTTTGCCTGCTACGACGCAACAGCCTTGGGCTATTTCGGGCCCACCGGTGTCGAGGGCAAATTCCGCGGAAAAGGTATCGGCAAGGCGCTTCTTCTGGCATGCCTTCTGGACATGAAACTCAAGGGCTACGGCTACGCGATCATCGGCGGTGTCGGGCCAGCGGACTACTACAAGAAAGCCGTCAATGCGGTTGACATCCCGGAGTCAACGCCCGGCATCTGGAAAACATGGATGCAAGAGTGACAATCCTCGCACCAGGTTCGCTAGCCGTACTCGTGATCGCCGCAATGCTTTCCGCGGCAACGATCCAGGTCGGCGCAGGGCGTTTGTACAAAAACCCTTCGGCCGTTGCCTCTATTGTCAAGGACAACGATACGGTCGCGATCGATTCCGGGACCTATCCCAGTGAAACCGCGACATGGAGTGCAAACAACCTCACCCTTCGCGGCACTGCGAAATTCGCACATATGATCGCTCCTTCCGTGATTCCCAACGGAAAGGCAATTTGGGTGGTGCAGGGCAACAATACCGTTATCGAGAATATTGAGTTCTCAAACGCATCCGTTCCCGATCAAAATGGCGCGGGCATTCGTATCGAAGGCGGCGCCATCTTCATGCGAAACTGCTCGTTCCACGATAATGAAGACGGTATTCTCGGCGGCGACGGCGCACAGTGCACCGTTGACATCGAAAATTGCGAGTTTGCAAATAATGGTTACGGGGACGGGTATTCGCATAACTTGTACGTCAATCACGCCGCAAGCCTGACGTTCAAATTCAACTATACGCACCATGCGAAAATCGGGCATTTGCTGAAGAGCAGGGCACTGATAAATTACGTGCTTTACAACAGGATCATGGACGAGGCGACCGGCACGGCAAGCTATGAAATAGATTTGCCCAATGGCGGGACATCGTATGTGATCGGCAACCTCATCCAACAGGGTCCTGCGACGGACAATCCCACGATCATCAGTTATGGCGAGGAGGGATTGATCAATAGCGGAACAGACCTGTATGTCGTGAACAATACAATCGTCAACGACAGAACATCCGGGACCTTTGTCACCATAGCGAGCGGCGCCCAAAAGGCAAAAATCGTCAACAACCTTTTCGTCGGCTCCTCGACGGGGTTGAGCGGTCCGATCGATACGATTGCGAACATATTCACGGTAAGCCCTGCCTTTGCAAACCGGGCCGCCTATGATTACCGGCCGACCGCGGCAACGCCGGGAATCGACATCGGCATCAATCCCGGCCTTGGCGCGGGATATTCCCTTGCCCCCGCATTTCAGTATGTCTACGATTGTTCCGGTCAGTCAAGACCTGCGCAGAGCACTATCGATATCGGGGCATTTGAATTTCAAAACAGCGCCGTCAGAAGAATCGTGAAATCACCCGGCCGTTTGCCGTCGCCGGTATCGCAGGAACTATATGTGGATCTGTTGGGGCGCCGTGTCTTGGACACGGGCAAGCCCTTCCGCCACCCGCAACAGATGCTTATCGATAAAGGCCAACGGTAGTCTCAAGGGACGAATGGACACAAACGATTGAAGAAGAAAACAAATGTCTGCGTCCTGGCAAGCACCAGCGCCGGCAACTGTACCGCTATCTGGAACGACAGCGTGTCCATCCTCGTTGATTGCGGGACCACAATCTCCTACACCGAGGAGGCGTTGGCGCGTCTGGGGTTGTCCCTGCAGGACCTGTCGGCCGTGTTCATCACGCATTGCCACGGCGACCACGTCAACCGGTCGACGCTCAAGAGACTCGTCGACCACCGGGTTCCTGTCTACTGCAATGTAAAGCCGGCAAAAGTCCTGAAGAACATCCATCCGTTTCTTTCGGACACAAACAGTTCGTTTGTTGCGTATGCAAAGGACAAGGGCGATTGCACCGGTTTTTCCTATAAGTCATTTTGCGTGCCGCATGATTCCAAGGGAGGTTGTTTCGGATATTCGTTCTTCCTGGATGGCGCCGCGGCAGCCATCAAGATCAGCATCGCCACGGACATAGGATTTGTCGAGCCCGGCCATGTCGGCCACTTCACCGATTCGGATATCATCATCATTGAATCGAACCACGACGTTACCATGCTCAAGGACTCCAAGCGGCCCCAGTGGCTCAAGGACCGCATCCTCAAAACCGGTCACTTGTCAAACGATCAATGTGCGGAGTTCATGTCCGCGGTGCTTGCGGCTTCGGAAACCCTGCCCAGCGCCATCGTACTTGCGCATATCAGCCAGGAATGCAACACCAACGCCCATGCAAAAAACTGCATGCATGAAATGATACGCCGCACCAACCGGAAGAACATCGGCGTTGTCGAAACCTTCAAGGAAAAACCCAGCGTCGTTGTTTCCGTGTGAGGGAGATGCCATGGTTGCAAGAACAGGGATCTTCCTTTTCCTCTGCTTCCTGCAGGCCTTTCCGTCTCAGGCCGATACGGCATCAAAGATCATCAGCGCCATACACGTGGACAACCCCAGGCGCAGCCTTGAGTACTATTTCGGGATTTTGAAGCGACTGCAACAATGACGCGATGTGACTTTAGTCACCACCCCAATCAAGAATTTTTCGAAGAAAAATCCTTGAGCGTCATCCTCGAGAACGCATGGCTCCCAGCCAAGCGTTCGGTACGGATAGTTGCCGACCCTTGCGACGCTTCGCGACCCCGGGAAGTACTCGAAGGAGTAAAGCACCCGACGGGTAAAGCCACAATAGTTTGCCGGCGCGCCCGGTCAAGCGAAAGTAAAATATGGAATTTCTTATTTTACTTTAAGCCGCCAAAGTAAAACAAGGCTCACCGCAAAGTCTTTTCATGGCCACTTCTCTGAGTGGCAAATTGGAGGACCCCCGCAGCAAGCTGCGAGGACCGCAGTTCACAAATCCAGCCAGAAACAGTGTTTTGAGTAAAATATGGAATTTCTTATTTTACTTAAAGCTAGCAAAGTAAAATAAGATTATTTATATTTAACCTAGAGCGCATTATGGATACTAAGAATTTCAAAGCCGGTTCATATCGGAAAGGGTATCAGTATCAGTACTTCTTGCCCGAAAAAGTCAATCATTCATTTTATTGGACTGACGAAGCGATCAATGAACTATTGGAAAGGGCTTCCCTAAAACTCGGAGAACTCAACTCTTTTTCCCGGTTTGTGCCTGACACGGACTTGTTCATAATCATGCACATTTTCAAAGAAGCTGTAGTTTCCAGCCGTATCGAAGGAACCCGGACAAATATTGAAGAGGCGATTATTGAGGAAAAGGAAATCGATCCGGAGAAGAGAGACGACTGGAAAGAGGTCAATAACTACGTTACGGCCATGAATTCCGCTATCGAAGAACTCAAATCACTGCCGCTATCGAACAGGCTCATCAAAAACACCCACAGAATTCTCCTTTCCAGTGGAAGGGGCGAGCACAAGAATCCGGGAGAGTTCCGGCATTCTCAAAATTGGATTGGCGGAGCAAGTCTGTCGGACGCGGTGTTTGTTCCTCCTGCGCATGAGGAATTGCCCGAACTACTATCCGATTTTGAATCGCTTCTTCACAACACCGATATAAAGATCCCGCATCTGGTAAGGATAGCGATAGCTCATTACCAATTTGAAACCATCCATCCTTTCCTCGACGGCAACGGCAGAATTGGACGCTTGCTGATTACGCTCTATCTGGTATCAAGCGGCATTCTGGAAAAACCGCTTCTCTATTTATCCGAATTCTTTGAACGGAACAAGGCGCTCTACTACGATAACTTAACGCGGGTGCGCGCAAAGAATGATTTGGACCAATGGATAAAATTCTTCTTGACGGGAGTAATCCAAACCGCGGACAATGCCGCAGCAACATTGAAAGAAATTATCGAACTGAAGGCCTCGATAGAAAAGGAAAAGATATTGCTCCTCGGGAAAAGGTCAAAACAGGCCCTGGAGCTATTTCACCATCTGTTCAAGAAACCAATAGTGACCATTAAAGACGTTCAGACGATGACCGGCCTTTCGACAAAGGCGTCAAACGACCTGGTGCGAACCTTCGTGGAGAAGAGCATACTAAGCGAGACAACCGGCTTTCAGCGAAATCGCACCTTTGCCTTTGAACAATATGTGAAGCTGTTTGATGAGAAACGAAAATAGAATTTGAGTAAGCTGGAAACGAAATACGGTAAGGAAAAAACAGACCGGGCGCGGAAATACGCGGGAATGGTGTTCAAGGATTGCGACGCGATTGCCGTGGAGAAGCTCATCGGCCTGGAGGAAAAATACGGGATGGACAAAATGGAAAAAGCCGCAAAGATCATCAGCGCCATACACGTGGACAACCCCAGGCGCAGCCTTGAGTACTTCTTCGGGATTTTGAAGCGGCTGCAACAATGACGCGATGTGACTTTAGTCACCACCCCAATCAAGAATTTTTCGAAGAAAAATCCTTGAGCGTCATCCTCGAGAACGCATGGCTCCCAGCCAAGCGTTCGGTGCGGATAGTTGCCGACCTCGGCTCTTGCCATGGCGAAGAATTTCAAAAGTATCTACTTGCAGAAAGTAAAATATCTTGGTATATTGGAGGCATAACAAGGAGCAAACCTATGGCTGCGCACTATGTGAAACTAAGTTCGAAGAACCAGCTCACGCTTCCCAGGTCGGTCGTCAGGCATTTTCCGGGAACGAGGTATTTTGAAATCGCGGAGCGTGGACGCGAAGTTGTACTTCGTCCGGCACGAATTGCAGTTCAGGGCGAAGCGCTTCAGCGCGTGCGTGACAAAATCCGGAGCCTTGGCATCACCGAAGACATTGTTTCCGAAGCGGTGAGGAGCGCCCGGAAGGCAAAATGAAGGTCGTTCTTGATACGAACGTCGTTGTTTCGGCGCTGCTTTTTGAAGGGACCGTCTCGCGGATTCATAAGCTTTGGAAGTCCGGCGCGATAATCCCTGTCGCAAACAAGGCGATGATTGAAGAATATACAAGGGTATTTTCATACAGGAAATTTTCCCTTGCAGAGGAAGAAATAGCGGCGCTTTTGGACGAGGAAATATTCCCCTATTTTTCCGTCATCCGGATGTCGTCAAAAAAAATTCCCCACCCGCCCAGAGACCCTGGCGATATCTCTTTTCTGCAGGCCGCAATGGAGTGCGGCGCCCGATACCTTGTGAGTGGCGATCCTCATCTGTTAGTGCTGAACGGCAAGTATCCTTTTTCAATCGTAACCCCATCCAATTTTCTAAAGAATGCCGGCCACGCGGAGTGATCGACCCCTCAACTTCCGACGCAACATTCTAGCCAATCACCTGCGAATTAAGAAAGTATTTTGAAAAAAAAATTCGCTCGAAAACCAGATTTGTTTCAGAGTTTCCTTTTATCGGGCGCGGCAACGTTTTGCGTGACGGTATAATTGATAGCGACCAAATTAATGAAGAAATTGACAAGCTTCTGAAAAATGCATAAGCATGCCAACTATCCACCCGCTTGAATTCTAAAATAAGTCAATTCTTGAATCCACAGACAACTCAGACGGCTCCGCAAAAAACTCCAAAGTAATCCTTCGAGGACGCCGAAGCGACGCGCCTTGAGAACGTTGACATAAAAGATAAGGTTCATGAATGAATCCGAAGCCCGGCTTGTTGTTGAAAATGCGACGGCCGCAGGACGTGTTAATGTTGCTGCTCTTTTAGGCTATGCAGGTAGAAGATTGTTGGATTTTTCAGGCCTAAAAACAATCAACTAAGTCCAAATAGATCATTTAGTTGGAGATAGTTGATTGAAATAGAGGTCGTTATTCCGGCGGCCTGAAACCCATTTTAATGCGAAAAAGGAATTGACCTTTATTTGACAGAATGTATATAATTGCTAACCCACCTGCTTACTTCGACAAGCTCAGTACAAGTCGCTGGTGGATTGCTGTAGCTGAGATTATTATCTACGCAAAAGCGTAGATAATCTATATATAATTGCCAATAATCAACAAATAGTGCGGGCCGGGTGTTTGCGCTACCCACTACGCAGAAGGCCCCCGATTTTGTCGGGGGCCTTCTGCTACGGGATGTCGCACATGTAACCTTCGGCTCCTTGAGCCGAAGTATTTTTTTGGGGCCGCCGACTCTTGTCGGCGGGGCTCCACCGGATTCCCCCCTTTTTCAATGGAGGATTCATGTTTAAGAAAGCGGCAATCGGCGTCATGCTTTTCTTTATGGCGGTTTCCGTGCCCGTGTTCATACCCAGCTGTGAGAAATCTTCTCCGACCGGTCCAGGCAACGGGCAAACCGGCATAACGGTGAATACTCCCACAAACAAGTATTTCGTGAGCATTATCGTCATAAACCTTGGCGGATTGGGCGGATGCGGCACCGGAACCGTGAGCAGGGATTCGGCCAACAATGGAACGTTCAGCGAGTCCATAAATGACGCGCAGGTAACCGTCAACTCAACCAAACTTGACACCATGTCGGGTATGCCGGGAAGCTATTCAGCAATGGGCATAGACGTCACGGCCGGCACGCACTACAGCCTGTTGGTGACGCGCGCAGGCGCCACGATCGCCACGGGCGCCGCAATCATGCCTTCCCAGCCGGTCATAAGCGTTCCGGCACATAATAGCTATCATGCCCTGAATACTCCCCTTGCCGTTGCATGGTCCGCGATTCAGTATGCGACATCGGTTGCCGTCAACGTGGTTTATAGCGACACATCCTCGGGAACCGACACGACACTGTACGAGTCCGACGCTTTGCAGCCGACAGCAACGTCGTGCACCGTTCCACAGACGGTATTTGCCGCGGCCGGGACCTATAGTGTCAATGTCTTCGGATATTACGGCATACCGCCAGGACAAACGAACATTGATTCGACCGCAAAAGGATACAATATTACCGGACCCGCCGGTCTCTTTGTCGCAGCCAGTTCGGCAACCGACACCGTCTATGTCAACGCAAGCGGCGCGCCTAAAATTGCGATGAGGACCGGGACCAACCGTGCCGATTCGCCTCGTGACCGATTACTGCGAGTTGCACGAAAATGGTTCCCGAGGATTTTTTAGAGTCGGCCTTTGGGCGCCGAAGATGATGTTTTCACCTATGCCGCGTTGATTTCTTTGAGCCGCGCGGCATACACCGCGCATCCGATTGCTCCCGCGGACTGACCTTGGGGCAATGCCACAATATTGGCGCCAAGGGCCTTGGTAAGAAAAGCGACCAAGGCAGGGTTCTTCGCGCCGCCGCCAGTCGCGACAATGCAGGCGGAAACCGGGCTTGCCCGGTTATACATGGAAACAATCCTCTTCACGATGCTCCGATGCAGCGCAGCCGCGATATCCCGGCGCTCAACATTCTTATTAAGCAATCCGACCACCTCGGATTCCGCAAAAACCGTGCACATAGAGCTTATGATGACCTCGTTTTGACCGGAAAGTGCGGCATTGCCGAAATCCTCAAGCGAAAAGCCCAGACGGTCAGCCATTATTTCCAGAAACCTGCCGCTGCCTGCTGCGCAGCGGTCATTCATTTCGAAGCGTTTGACCCGGCCTTCCTCATCGAGCGAAATCACCTTGATATCCTGGCCGCCGACGTCGATGACGCCGGTGCAATCGCCCTGCAGAAACCGTGCGCCCAGTGCATGCGCCTTTATTTCGGTGATTGTCGGAAATGATCCGATTGCATCTAGCAGGTCCCTGCCGTAACCGGTGACCGCAACAGGGCAGGCAGGCAGGGCTTTCAACATGACGCGAGCGGCTTCCAAGGGGCTGGATGTCGCGTCAGCGACATCCAGCTTGACAATAGAAGACCCGTCGACAAGGGCGGTCTTGACGGTCCGGGACCCGATGTCGATACCCGCGCTGATCATCCTTTGATTCTCTCGATAAACGCCTGGACCCGGGTCGTGAGCTGCCCGACGTCCTCCTGGCTGTAATCGGTCTCGATTCGAATCGCGGGTACACCCTGTTTTTCCAGGTCCTTTTCAATGCCCATGGCCTCCACCGTGTATGGTGTGCAGAACTGGATGCTGTACAGGATAACACCGTCAGCGGAATACGTCTTTGCCATTTCGCCAATGTGGTCGAGGCGATCCGTGTTCGGGGTGAATATGGCGCAGTCGATGTCCAGGTACCGGTTTACAAGAGCGTCCATGAGGCTGTCCATGGTTTTCCCGCTGTTGTCGACCAGATTGCGCGTGCCGCGCTCGCCCACGCACGATTCTTCGCCCACGATTACGGCGCCCGACGTCTCGATAATGGCAGGCAGTTTCCAGTTCGGCACGGCCATGGGGCAGCCGGACATCAGGATGCGCGGCGTGTTTTCGGGGAAAGCCCCTTGACGGGAAGACACACGTGCCTCGAGTTCGTCGCAGAGCTCATTGATCTTTTGCGTGAACCGAAGGGGGTCTTCGTAGAAAAAGATCTGGTTGATGAGCAGGCTGTCGAGGCCCGAAATCGGTTCCATGTTCGCGGTCCTGATTTTGCAAAGCCTGTGTATTGCGGACCGCTTGGCATTGACAATGGTTATGGCTTTCTTGAGACTCTCAGCCGTGATAGTCTTTCCCGTGACCTGTTCGATCTTGGTTTTGAACTTGTCGTATTCCTTTCTCAAGAGGCCCTTTGCCCCGTTCTGCTTCATCTGCGGCAGGTCCATGACATACATCTCGTTGACAAAATTCTTGAAAACCTCGTATGCCTTCTTCTTGCCGTCGCACGTGTTTTCGCCTACAACAAGGTCGCTCGATTCGAGATACGGGCACACGCCGCCGAGTTTGAACCCGAGCGTTGACTTGATAAGACTGCAGATATTCTTGGGCAGGTATTTTTCGACTTCTTCGGTGGCAAAATCCGCGCCAGCGCACAAACCGACCATGACTGCGTCCGCTGCCAGCACAATCTCTTCAGGGACAAACGTGCAATACGTGCCGATCACCTTGCGGCCCTGCTTTTTTCCGTCGACCAGCTCCTTGATGCGAAGACCGTGCACTTCTGACATCACGAAATCGAGGTAGTCTGTCTTTGCCGGCCTGTTTTTCTGGGACATGAAGATGTCGCCGTACATTTTTCCAAGGACCTGCAACAATGCGTCATGATTGTCCAGGTTCAAGCCGAGTTCCTTCCACATGGTCCTGTAATCGTCAGCCATAAAACCGCTCCCTTCGCACGAATAAGTTGATAGGTAAGATTTCTATAGAACAAAAACAATCGACATGATTTCGAGCGCACGAGTGCGATTGCAAAGCCAGGCGGAACGATAGACGAAAATGGATAAACAAGAATAAGGAAATGATGAGGAGGATCGGACAGCTCATGATGGGTATTCCGGTTTAAGTCAATGCTTCCGATTCCTACCGACCGGTCGAATCATCGCATCAAGGGTTTCAGCACGTCTCCTGGTTTTGAATAGTATGAACAAATAGAAACAATGATAAAAATACGTAATAAAAAATAGAAGAACAGGGATTTTTATTTATCTTTATACAATATGAACACTCAAAATCAGTCACGGGAATTTGAAGGTTCGATTTTCGAATTCCTTTTCTCTCTCTTTGACGGCCACCATATTCAAAGTGTTCTCGTCGGCGGGTATGCGCTCATCGCGAACAAAGTCCAGAGGATGACGTTTGATATTGATTTCCTGATTACTGCCGAGGAATGCGCCGCGATCGAACCGGACCTCCTCAAGGCAGGCTATTCGGTATTCAACCGGCAGGACGCTTTTGTGCAATTCAAGAATGAGAGGCCCGGGTTTCGGGACCTTGATTTCCTCATAGGCGATGTTCATACCAAGATGCAGCTAATCTCCCACGGGAAACAAGTAACCATTGCCGGAAAAAGCTTTGTCGTTCCTTCTCCTCTGCATCTTATTGCAATGAAACTTCATTCAATTTCAGGTAATAACAAAAGAGAATTAAAGGATTTTCCTGACATTGTCCAGATTATGGTTGCCAATGAAATTCGTGTGGATGACAAAGACGTCGTTGCTCTGTTCAAGAAATATCACCAGATGGAATTGTACGAAAGAGTTTTGAAAACCATTGGAGCACAACATGGATGATGATTTAAACCTTCCTGCCTTTGATTCCGAGCCATTGCCGCCATCTCTTCGATCTATGGACGAAATAAACGCCTGGATCGAGCAGGACTACAAGCTGTTCTTCAATCGTGAGATTTACGAACAGGAAAAAAGGGAGTGTTCGGTCAACGTACCCTTCACCCTTTCCGAAGTTCACTAAAGAGCACGGCGCTCATTTGACACATAAATATCCAAAGCGGTATATTCAGAGCTGATGAAGTCTTTGAAAAAGAGCCTGAAACCGCAGGCTTGATTCGAGATTCCAAAACGCCTTTCACAAAGGGAAGAGCATGAAAATTCTTTCGGCAATCATCTGCTTCGTCGCGCTGTTCGTGGTACCGGCCTCGGCCCAAAAGGCCTTCACCTACATCGTCAAAGACTCCATCGGGAGGCCCATTTTCCAGACCACGAATTCTTCGCTCGTCTATTCCATGCACAATGTCGTCATCGACTCGGTGGCACAGGATATGATCACGGTTTGCCCGCTCAAGAACAAGGCAAAGATCGATGACCTTAAATCTTCGATCGAATCGAAAATCGGGAAACCGACAAAAGGGGAATACTACTACCGCGTGGAATGGAACACAAAGGACAGCATGGAAATCGTCATCGTCAAACCCTCCAGCCCCACGAGGGCGATTCTTTATTGCAACCGTAAAGGCACGGACTGGCTCAAGGCCAATGAGCCGGGCGTGGTCGATACCCTCAAATAAATTCCGCAAGCGCAGGTCACGGTTTTCCGTTGAACGCGCCGCATGAATCCACGAATCGCCACGCGCTGGCCAGTGTCGCGGTATCGATGACGCCCACGCCATCGACATAGGACGCGAAAAAGCCGGTGAGATCAAGACCGGTGTTCTCTTCCAAGAGCGCCTTGAATTGCCCGCGCGAAAAGCCGGTGTGATCGTACCGGGTGCACAATTCGCCGGTCTTCGAAAACAGCGTCGCCGTATTGCCGGTCGCCCCGCGTATGATTTTGTCGAGAATCATGCAGGTCTGGCCGCCCTTGTCGTACACGAGCGCCGCGCAATTGACATTCGCGTCTTTGTCGTAGAGGTGGTCGCGGACAAAGGGGTCGGACATCGCGCGCTGCTCGATCATGGGGTTGCCCTTCAAATCCTTGACGATCGTGGGCCGGACCGTGTCCTTGGGAAATCCGAGATTGACGCCAAGCACGCGGCCGAAGTACGACGCGGTCCCTTCTTTCCACCAGGGATCGTCCAGGTCCCCGCACCGGATGCCGATCCAGGCATGCAGGCCTTCATGCGCCGTGATCGGGCGACTGTACGACGTATAGTCATTTCCCTGCCGGTTGATCATATAGAATGAAAAGGTCCCCTCCATGCCGTCTCCGGAATCCTGGAGTATCACGGTCCGAGGCGCAAGAAGCTGCGGAAAAACGCCGTGGCAAAAAGAGTCGATAACGGTCAGGTCCTCACAGATGAGCGACGGTACGTCCGGTGGCGGCTCATTGGCGGACAAGACAACGATGCTTGCCCCTTGCCCGAATGATCCGCAATCGGTCACGCGGTCGGAAATCGCCCATTGCAAAAAGAAAAGTTCGTAAATCGTGTAACAGGGAAACGGTTGTGTCGGTACCCCGTGCACCGTGCCTGCAACAGGCTTGGCCAGACTCACCCGGCAGTCAATGCTCCTGCGCCACCACAATGCCTTGGTGGCGCCATACGCCGGAACGCAAAAAACATAATTGCCCTGGAAATATCCTTCCGCCGCGCCGTATTTCCCCGGCAGAATCGTCTTGAGCGTCGGACTTCCGTTCGGATCATAGGGAAAAGTGACATCGTAGTCGATTGAGAAGGAGGCGGCTGCGGAATTGACCAGCAGGGACTGGACCGAATCGCCGAGCCAGGGCTCCATGCGCAGGGAATCGTCGATCGATGCATCTGTCAACTTAAGGTTGTGTATATTGTTTCCACGGAACGTGATGACCGGGTTGTCCGCATCGAACGGCGGGAACAGGATTTGAACCGGGCCCCTGCGGTCGTCGGGCGTCACGGTCGCTGAAACGTGAATCGTATCAACGGACGGAATGGAAAGGACGTACGAAAGATGAGGTTCGATTGGGGTCGTCGCCTGCTGGGTTTGGCGGGAGCACGACCACAGAAGCAGAAATGCAAGTGCTGCCGGCGCAAAAGCCCGCCCCCTCAGAAAATTCTCCGGTAATAGGTTTTTCGCTGGCATCCGTTCGCTCCCATGGATTCCTTGAATTCTATGAGAGACCACGACGGCTCCATCGGGTCAATACTGAACGTGTCCGCGGAAACGCCGTAATCAAAGTACCGGAAACCCTTCTGGCAGCACCAGCGTATGGAATGCTCAATGAGGCTGTTCACCGCGAAAAGATTGTGAAAATCGTACAAATGCATGGTGTAAAAATTGAGCACGCATTGCTTGTTGCAGGAAAAGAGCAGCTCGCCGGCAATGGGCTGATTCTCAAAGTATGCCATGAACAGGGTCATCATGCCTGGCAACAGGGAATCGATGCGTTTGAGTTCGTCAAGCGTATGCGTGGGCGTGACGCCGAATTTTTCCTTGTTTTTCAAAAGGATGGGGTAAAATTCGTCGTACTTCGTATTTTCCTCGACCCGCACGCCCTTGTTGATCGCCTTGTTGATCTTGTGACGCGTGTTGCGGGACAGATCGTCCTTGCCATGTATCCTTGAAAAGTCGATGACCGATGAGAACAGGCTGGACAGGGTGATGAAGTGATTGTAGTTCATGGCGTATTCCACGGATTCGTTGAGGGTCCCGCTGTAGATCTGCATAGGCGGCGTCAGATACGCCTCCTTGATGAGCTTTGAGGCGCAGTACCTGATGAACGCCTTGACAATGGCGTCCGCGTCCTGGAGCCCGATACGAGCGCCAACGACAAATCCGCCGAAGCTGGCGCCCATGGGACTCTTGAACATGTCGCCGGACAGCCCGCCCGGAAGAACGGCCAAAAGCTCATCGCCCTTGTAAAACATGAGATTGTGGAAATTGAACCGGCCCTGAGGGTGATAGTCCAGGAAATCAAGCCGGTGAAACACGGTCCCGTTGTTGGACTGTTCGACAAAGGAATTCCATGCGCCGCTCTTGTCGGGCGTGCACAGGACGACGGAGATTTCTGGCATAATGAAAGGCTTCCGAAAAAGGTAAACAAGAACAATGCCGATGAATCAAAATACATGTTTCATGGCCGTTGTCGCACGATAACGCGCGCGCAACCTGCGTCACTGCTCGATTTCGGGCCGATCATCCGCTGCCGGCTCGTCGGCAAATTCAAGCGCAGGGGCGTCCATGGCCAGCACCGCGGCCGCGTCCGCAACGGGCAGGTGCTCCACGTCCTTGAGACGACGCTCCATGACACGGGTGCGCTTGCCCGTTTCCTCGATGGTGTTGCTCGCGGCTGCGAGTTGCTTCTTGACTTTGTCAAGAACATCGGCGAACTTGCCGAACTCAGTCTTGACAGCAGCGAGAATGGTCCAGACTTCGCTCGCGCGTTTTTCTATGGCAAGGGTGTGAAAGCCCATGCGCAGGCTGGACAGGATCGCGGCCAGGGTCGTGGGGCCGGCCACGACGATCCTGCAGTTACGCTGCATGTCCTCGACAACGTCGGGATTGCGCAGCACCTCGGCATACAGGCCTTCGGTGGGCAGAAACATGATCGCGAAATCCGTGGTGTGTGGCGGGTTAAGGTACTTGTCGCGGATGCGCTGCGCCTCGGTCCGGATGGTGCGCATGAGCGCCGCGCCTGTTTTTTCAACGGCGTCGGGGTCCGCCTTATCCACGGCCTCCAGCAGCCTGTTGTAGTCTTCCTGGGGGAATTTGGAATCGATGGGCAGCCACACCACGGAATCGGCGCGGTCGTCCCTGCCCGGGAGGCGGACCGCGTATTCGACGACGTCGCGGCTGTCCTCCCTGGTCTGCACGTTATGCTGAAACTGCGTGGGCGAAAGCACCTGATCGAGGATTGCGCCGAGCTGGAACTCGCCCCAGGTGCCCCTCGTCTTGACATTTGTCAACACGCGCTTGAGGTCACCGACGCCGTTTGCCAGGCCCTGCATTTCGCCGAGGCCGCGCTGGACCGCTTCGAGCCGCTCGCTCACGATCTTGAACGAATCGCCGAGGCGCTTTTCAAGCGTGGTCTGGAGTTTTTCGTCGACCGTGCGGCGCATTTCCTCGAGCTTGCGCTCGTTCTTTTCCAAAAGCTCTTTCATGCGCTCGTCAAGCACATCCCGGAGCCGCTGGATGGACGCCTGGTTTGTTTCGGTCAGGTTCTCAAGTCTTTGTGCTACGCTCTCGAGCTGGGTCTTCTGCAAACCCGTGATTTCCCCCAACGACCGTGTCATGGAGTCCTGGCTTGCCTTGATGCCCGCGGCCACCTCTTCCCGCAGATTGCGGGCCGCATCCGCGGATTCCTGACGCCCGCAGCGAAGATCTTCCCTGATGCCAGGCCCTTCTTTGTTGTCAACCTTTGAAAAGGTGCGGAGAAATATGACAATCAAGAGAATTGTGTCGAGACAAGAAAGCCCGAGGAAAACAAAAAGGACCGGAGAAATCATGCATACACCCTTGCTAACCCACCTGCTTACTTCGACAAGCTCAGTACAAGTCGCTGGTGGATTGCTGTAGCTGAAATTATTATCTACGCAGAAAGCGTAGATAATCTATATATAGTTGCTAACGAAATCGTTTCCCGAGAAAATCCGCGGACACGGTAATTCCCACCACAACCGTATTGCTCGACGGTTCGAAGAACACGTCCTGATTTCCCGGGAGGCCCTGTGAGGCTGCCGGAGGGATGACGTCGGTATTGCTTTTCCCGAAACCGTAAAAAAGAACATACGGGGAATATTTCACCGATGTATGATCGTTCAATTTCTTCTGCAGGAAGAGATCCAACCTGAATTGAGGCCGGTTTCCAAGCGTCACGGACGGGAAATCAATCGAGGGGTCGCCTGACCCGGGATTGATCGTTTCTTTCATTTGCCCAAAGAACATCCAATCCATCCTGGCGTCAAAGCCGATGGCGGCATCCGGCGATATCGGCTTTGTGAACAGAATCCCCAGGGGCAGTGCATACCGGGTATACGTTTCAACAGTACCTCCGGCCCCGAAATAGATGGTGTTATCCTGAGTAAAGGTCAAGTCCCGGTACCACCATGTGTAGTTGATGCCCGTGTAGATGACAACTGCGGATTTATGAAAAGGAAATTCATATCCGACGTCGCAACCGGCAAAAAGCAAGAAGTTGTTCTTGTTTCCTTTTTCCGGGAAAAATTGAAGACCGATTGTCTGGCCCGCGCTGTCCAACGGTTGAGCCTGGCTCGATCCGTCATACGTGTTGCCGATGCCGAGAAGCAGTTCCGCCTTGGGCCTGAAAAACAGGCGGTCTCGCCAGGAATAAAAAGTGGCGCCTGCGCTGATTCCGACGTCGGTGCCGTATTCCGTGCTTTTCGGGGCGCCGATGATTTCGGGTTTGTAACCATACTGGTTTGAGAACCATTCAATATCGTCGCTCAGGGAGGGATCTTCGGCATAGTGGAAGTAACTGAGGGATAGCCCCAGACTCAGGATTTGTCCGAAATCAAAGGGAGAAAACGGCTGACCCGAATCCGCCGGCTGGTCCTGCGCCCACGACCAGGTCATGAGAAAAAGGACGATGATAGAACTGCCAATAGTTTTTTGTAGTATCCGCACCGGAATCATTTCTGTCAAGAGCCCTCGTTAGTACCTATATCTGGATTATCTACGCTTTTTGCGTAGATAATATATAAAGAGAACTTATCCCATGCGAAGCATGGGGTTACGAACTTCTGGAAGACCGATCATGATCCTTCTTTGGCTTTTCATCAAAATGCTCGCATAACACCCCGGATGCCTCATAGACAAAATCAGAGGGATTCTTTTTCGACTTGAACCTGAACACCTTGCACCCTTTGGGAAAATTCTTGTCCCAGGTGACATAGAAATACCTGCATTGAGCGCAATTGATCTTTGGTTTTTCCGCCATTGTGCATCCGATGGAATGTTCTTGAAACTTCCACCGTTCATTATATAACTTTTGCCGCAAAACCAGTGAGCGAAATTGCTGGTTGTGTCAGGCGTGCGTGAGACAGGAAAGGATTTGACGACGATCACCCCCCCCGGTATCCCATAAGGAGAAAAGGTGTTTTCCCGCAGAAAACACTTAGTTGTTAATCTTCTTGCTCTATGATGATTTTCCATATAATATTATGATTGAGCACAATAGGACTGCCGTCGAAATTCATAAGAATCAATGAAACGACAAAAACGATAATTCAGGTCTTGGCGATGTAAAAGAACCAAGACGTATGGATATGACAATTGCCGCTATAGCCAAGAGTGGTAAGGCGTTTGTCCGCAAGACAGATATTCCCCAGTTCAAATCTGGGTAGCGGCTCTCATTGGTTTACGAAAGGCTATCGAATGAAAAGAGACCACAGTTTCCTTTTGGTGTGTTCCTTGATGATGTTCTGTGCAACCCCTGTTTTGGCAGGGCAAGAGAAAGAGGCCATATGCTTGAGTGCAGAATGCGTGTCAGGCTGGGCACGGATCAATCCACCTGACAGCATTGAAAACATCTCTGCACTAGCAATTTGCGCTCCCAACCTTATCATTGCAGGGAATGACAGCGGTACTTGGCGCACAAATTATTCCTACCCCTATGGTAATCTCAAATGGTCGCGCTTGTCCAACATAGCCGTAACATGCCTTGCTTCAGATTCGTTGGGTGTTATCATTTATGCCGGCACGTACGGTAGTGGGGTATTCAAAATAAAAAACTCAATTACAACAAGTTCCGGACTCGGTGATAGGTATGTAAAAGCCTTAGCCAGAGATTCTCGGGGGTTTCTTTATGTTGTTTCCAGCCCGGCCCCAACCGGCAATTATACGGCTTCCTGCTCCTTTGATAGTGGAGCAACGTGGATAAACATAGGAAAACCCAATACGGCGGTTCCTGTTTCTTTGTCCGCTTTGGCGGTCAATTCAAATTTTGATCTCTTCGCAGGTACAGACAAGGGCGTCTTTCGCTTCATTGGTGGATACTGGGATACCATCAACACCGGGACAAGATCTCTGCCCGACAGCCAAATAAATGCTCTCGCGATCGACTACAATTCTCGGATCTTTGTCGGTACCAACCACGGCGCATTCTTCTCTACGAATGCAGGGGTAAGTTGGAATCCGCTTGGCGGTCCGGGATTGCCCAGCCATATTACAGCGTTAGGTGCCGGTTCAACAGGCGCTATCATGCCCGTTGTGGGCTCGGACAGCGGACTATTCGAATACAATGCCGCTACGACCGCCATGCCAAAAGCCAGGCAAATTTCGATAAGAATGCTAAACGAACATTGCTTGGAATTTCATCTTGTCAAAACAGAAGTTGTTGACGTACGATTATACGACGCCCGCGGCGGCGAGAAGATGCAATTGCTGCATGGAACGGTCTCATCCGGAACGCATGAATTGCGCCTATCCAACATCCCGGATGGCATGTATTTTTGTCGCCTGAAAATCGGGGGCAACGCCCCGATTACGAGGAAGATTGCGGTGCTCTTGGCAAACGCCAAATAGACCGATTGTACCATGAAGAAATTGGCTGGAGTGAAGGGATTGACCCGGTGGCTAACGGCTTCCACGAATCTGCCAAAAACCTGTCTTTCTAATATTTCTTTTGGCATTTATATGCTTAAATCTGTATTTCATATTTCCACATTTTGAGTTTGAAAGTTGTCTTTTCTTCTTCTATCTCATCACCTGAACCTTTTTCACTGCCTTACCGCTCTCCGAATTTAGGCCGATGCAGTAAATTCCTGATGGAACATTTCTATAATCCCAGAAGAAATCATTGCCCCCGCTCTGCGTCATGCCGTCGAAAAGTGTGGTGATTGTTTTCCCGGTTGCGGAATATACCCTGAGACTGGCCTTCTCCGTTCGTCCGGGACTGAAGGTGATTCCGAGTGCATGTTGCGAAGGAAAATGCTCGACAACAAAGTTGTTCGAAGCCATAGATTGAGGCCCAGTCACCGCCATTTTCAACAGCGAATTGACTTCGGAGAGAGGACGACGAAATAGGGAATCATGAGTGTTTCCATTATAAGCATCCCAAGGCTCTGTGATTGCATAAAGATATCCAGTATCGCATGCAAGCGATATTGCGGTCCGTCTTGGCGAAGTACTTATATCTGTCCAATTTGAGCTGTCTAATGGCGAAGCAAATATTCCGCCAGAATCGATAGAATTGCCAGCCCCCACAAATACAGTTGTCTTGCTAAAAGAAATATCATTCACATATTGTCTGAGTCCCATTGATTTCCACGAATTGCCGCTGTCAATTGAACAATAGATGCCTGTTTGTCTGTCTGGAAATGATAAGCCACAGTAAAGATATTTATTGATGGAAGTAATCTTATTTATATGGGCTGTGTTGTCAATTCCATAATTTGCATCACTCCAAGAGTGTCCTAAATCATGGGAAGAGACTATGCCTCCCTGTCCACTAATAAAAAGAATGTTTCCCATGATATGACCACATTTGAACATTGGGTTAGCAACAAGTTCAACAGTATTCAATATTTCACATGACTGGTTGTTGTTTTCGGACAAATATGACCTGTAATTACTAATGAATAGAGTCGTATTGTTTTGAACAGAGAACTCAATCGCACTACCATAAAGCAAAGAATCAGTTGTGTTGAGTTTATTCCAAGAAATTCCGTGATCTACCGAGACATAAAAAACATAGGGTTGACCATAAGCCAAGGCAAAAAGATTCACATTATTTCCTTTTAGTTCATAAAACGAATTTAGTCCAGTCACCTTCTGCCATGTCGTCCCATTGTTTGTTGACCGGAAAACACCGGTGTCCGCGCTTGCAAAAAGGATAGAATCGGCAACAGCCACATTCGTGATTTGTGTCCTTCCCGGAATGGTGATGGCTGTCCATGCTCCGAGACTTTGTGATTGCAATGCACCCAGAGCGAAGAACCCGGCTAACGCCATCAAGCGCAGGCTTGCCAGAAAGTCTTTTTTGGAAAACATACAGCCTCCTTTTTTGTTTCGTTTTCTTTGAAAAATCTGATTATTACAGATATACCATACTAGCCACTCCCGGAAAGAGCAATTAAGTAGAACTAGTTACCCTATAATTATAACACTCTTTTCCAATAGTAAAATAGCTAAAAAAGAAGATCGTTTCCAAACTGCAAAGGGTTATCACTGGATGACATGAAAGACCTTCCTTGCGGCGTTACCGGCCAAGAGGGAATCTCGGGAGGGCCCCCAGCTTAGGAGTGCATTCATAAATTGACAAAGAAAGTTGAAAGCCGTATACTCAGAGGAGACTAGCTTGTCTGGAAATTCTTAGATGGTAAACAAGTCAATTCGTGCTTCTCCGAAATAATTCAATATTTCCTGAGGAAATCCTTGTTATCATGAAAATAAAAAGTTCCTTAAACAATCCACCCAAACACAGGAGGCGCTATGAAAGCGCTGAGGAAAATTCTTTTAGCGGTTGTCGTCACGGGCATGATAAGTAACGTTCCAGGACAAACTGTTTGGACAATAGAGAAAACAGTAAGCAGTTCTTCTTCTGGAAATCCCTACGGAGTGTTCAAAATTGGAAACCGGTTCATAGGCTTTGGTTCAACCAACGCTGGTGGATATGCGATTGACACGTCCTCTGATGGAATCAATTGGGGATTTTGCAGCGCCAGTCCCGTTTACCTTACGTCAGTGAGTAAAGTAGGCTCCTATTACATAGCTACCGGAGGACAAGGATATATTGCAATTTCTCCCGACGGAGGTAGCTGGACCTTCAAGAGTTTTGGGGGCAGCTATTCTCCTGTAAATCTAACTGGGGTTGCCTCATCTGGAAGTTTGTTGGTTGCGGCCTGTAAAGACAGCAGTAATGGAAAAATATTAACCTCAACAAACGGTACAGTCTGGAATCTCCTGCCGTACCTGAGTGTCCCTGCATTAAATGCTGTAATCTGGACTGGTGCCAAGTTCATTGCTGTTGGCGAAAAGGGCATCTATATGACTTCTCTGGATGGATCGACGTGGACATCAGGTACAGTACCCCTCTCGCCATCGCTCACCACGGTTACATGGACTGGAGCATACATTGTTGCGAATGGTAAGGACGGTGGCTCCTATGTTTCATCTGATGGAACCACCTGGACCATTGCCGCAACGCCTGTGCCCACAACAAGTTTCTCCTACACTCGACAACTCATCTGGTCTGGAAAGGCACTAGTCCGCACTGTAGAGCCAAACACCATAGAAACGTCCACGGACGGAATCTATTGGAACATGCAGACCCTAAATCAAGTGACCACTTTGTCGGCAATTGTTTTTACCGGCACAAGATTTCTGGCTTACGGTTCCAATAACAGTTCCTACTTAGTCCTCAGCTCGCCCCTCGATTCGACTATTACAAGCCCCCTGTCCAAAAAGCAGATGAATAATGTCGCCGAGACAATGTATCACAGTGGTCTCAATGATCTTGTTCAGTATTCTCTGTCAGAACCCGCACAGGTCAGGCTGCGCTTTCTTGATCTGCTCGGCAGAGAAGTCTTTTCCGGGATCAACAGGGTTCAGGGACCCGGCAATTACACGTACCAGATTCCTTCCGGCATCCTTGCCACTGGAAGATACGCAGAGGTTTTTGAGGCTGGACAATTTGTAAGGAAGAATTTGATTACCTTAGAGAGGTAGGTTTTGATCTGAAGCTCTAGGATCAAGTAAATGAGGCATCAAAAGAAAAAGGGCTCCTTAAAAAGGGAGCCCTTTTTGGCTGGAGTGGAGGGATTTGAACCCCCGACCCAGTGGTTAACAGCCACTTGCTCTGCCGACTGAGCTACACTCCAGTAAGCCTCTTGATAGCCGGATAAAAATACATTGACTCTATAATGATGTCAAAAGGTTTCAGGATGACCGTACCCGGTCCCGGAGGGCTTCAAAAAGTAGTTCCGGTCAAATTCTGGACAATATAGTTTAACAGGAACTGCTCATACTCGAATAGAAAGTCCGAATGAAATACCTCTTGTTTCAGCTCGTCGCCCTGTTTCTTTTCGTTGCCGTTTCCGCTCAATCAAAATCCGTGCCGCCGCAAATCCAGCCCCGCATACTTCGAGCCATTCCTCATGACACCAAGGCCTTTACCCAGGGGCTTCTTTGGCATAAAGGCTCTTTGTACGAGAGCACCGGCCTGTACGGCCAGTCGAGCCTGCGATGCATTGATCCCACAACCGGCGCAATCACGAAAAATTCTCCTGTTCCGGAAGTATTCGCCGAAGGATTGTGCCTCATGGATTCCCTGCTTGTCCAGCTGACATGGAAAGAAGGCGCAGCGATCAAGTATTCAATCGCGGACTTCTCAATGAGAGGTTCGTTTTCATACGCCGGGGAAGGATGGGGGTTGACGTCAAACGGATCCTCGTTCATCATGAGCAACGGTACGGATACACTGTACACGCGAAACAGGCATTTCAGCGTTACTCGGAAAACGCCGGTGACCCTTTCGGGAATACCCTTGACCGCCCTGAACGAACTCGAATATGTCAAGGGTATGGTGTATGCCAATGTCTGGTTCAATAACAATATTTATGCAATACAACCGTCAACCGGTGTCGTGGTTCGGATCATCGATTGCTCGGCGCTTGTGAAGGAGAACGGCTCAGGTAGCGATCAGGACGTACTGAACGGCATCGCGCACAACGATGCAACCGGAACATTTTACATAACGGGAAAAAACTGGCGGTATATTTTTGAGGTAAGGCTGTAAAAAAGTTGACAGTTAACGGTTGACAGTGGAATGCAAGAAATAAGTTCTCCAGACTGAGATACCCCTACTTTTTTTGCAACCTTCCGGGAAACAATTCCTAAGAATTAACCGTCAACCGCCAACTGTCAACCTGTCTTTATCTTCCGTTCATCATCACCGCGGCATACCCTGCGCCGAAACCATTGTCGATATTGACAACAGTCAACCCCGACGCGCAGGAATTCAGCATCGCAAACAGCGGGACAAGCCCGCCGAGATGCGACCCGTAGCCAACGCTTGTCGGCACCGCAATTACCGGACAAGACACCAAACCCGCAACGACCGAAGGCAGCGCGCCTTCCATGCCTGCGATGACAATGATGACCGATGCGTCCTGAATTTCCTTCTTATGGGAAAACAAACGGTGGATCCCCGCGACCCCGACATCATTCATGACGCCGCATGGGTGGCCCAGAATTTCGACCGTGCACTTCGCCTCTTCGACAACCGGGAGGTCCGCGGTGCCCGCGGACGCGATAAGAATGGTGCCCTTGACCTGGTCCTTTTTCCGCCAGTGCTTGGATTTCTTCCAGAAGCAGCGTCCGGAACGCATGATTTCGATGCCGCTGATCTTCTTTTTCAGCATGTCAAGCGTTTCCTTTGAGGCTCGCGTGCCGAAAACCGTTTCGCCGTGCGCCATGATGTTTCTGGTAATCGAGACCACTTGCTCCGGCGTCTTGTTCTGACAGAATATGACCTCAGGATACCCTTTTCTCAAGGACCGGTGATGATCGATATGGGCGAAGCCGAGGTCCTCGAAAGGAAGTCCGGCAAGCTTCTTCATTGCATCGGCGATGCTCAATGACTGTGCGGAAACATCCTTGAGAATAGAATGGAGAAATTCGTTTTCCATGGGCGCTCCGGTCTGGTTTTGCGGTCTTTCAAGGTCAAAATCAAAAAATAGATTTTGTAAAAAATGCAGTGGTAATCAAACAGATAATTCTGCGAGTACTGTTTTCAATTCGCCGGTGGTCCTGGATTCAAATATTCGCGCGCGAAGCGAGGAGGCGCCCTTGAGTCCTTTGATGTACCACGATACGTGCTTTTTCAGGTCAGCAGCCGCTTTCTTTTCTCCATACGCTTTTACATAGCGTGCGATGTGGTCGAGCGCTGCCGTAATCCGCTCTGCGGAAGATGGCGGGGGAGCCGGCTCGCCTCGCAGCGCGAGCGCTACCTGCGAAAATATCCACGGATTGCCGAGCGCGCCCCTGCCGATCATGATTGAATCGCACCCGGTCTGCGCGAACATGTCGCACCCGTCCTGCGCGGTCACGATGTCGCCGTTGCCGATGACCGGAATAGAGACCGCTTTCTTGACAAGGGCGATTCTTTCCCAATAGGAATGTCCCGAAAACCCCATGGTCTTTGAACGCGGGTGAAGAAAGACCGCGCTGGCGCCGCAGGCTGCTGCTGCCTGGGCGAACTCGACGTCCACCCACTCGTGTTCCTGCCAGCCGGATCTGATCTTGACCGATACGGGTACTGACGCCGCGCCGACCAGTGCGCGAACCATGTCCACAAATAGCTTGATGTCCTTGAGCAGGGACGCGCCGCCGTTCTTCCCCACGACTTTCGCAACCGGGCAGCCGCTGTTGAGGTCGATGAAATCCGGATGCGCTGTTTTCGCGACAAACTCGGCGGCGCGGGCCATGTGGTCCGGTTTCGCGCCGAAAAGCTGTATGCCGATCGGGTGTTCCGATTCCTTAAACGACAGCAGCGAGGCAGTCGCTTTGGATCTGTAGAACAATCCTTCGGCGCTTACCATTTCGGAAACCACGGCATCGGCGCCATGTTCCCTGCAAATGGTGCGGAAAACGGTGTCCGAAACGCCGGCTAAAGGCGCCACGAAAAGTTTTTTACCGGAAAAATCCATGGCGCAACGGTCGTTACCGTTTTTTCTTTCCAAGCGAAGCGTACCGCGCGTTTACAACCGAGTCAAGCGAGGAAAAGGCAGGGGCGGGAATGTAACGGGCGAGGAACGCCTGTCGGTCGGTGTATTCTTCGAATGCCTTTTTATAGTCCTTCTTTTCAAGAGACGTGTAGATTTCGACCATCTGCTTGTTCGCCTTCTCCCGGTTGTCCTTCAGCAGTTCTTCACTGCGTTTCTTTTGGCCTTCGGCCAGAAGCCGCATGTTCTTCTGCCTGAGCTCTTCGGCCTGGGTCAGGTGGCCGCCGGACGGCAGCAATGCCTTCGCGCTATCCTGCCGTGCCTGGGCCTTCTTCTTTGCAGCGGACACAAGGTCCACAAAAAGGGTGCTGGAATCGTCGGGTATTGCACGAGGCATCGACGCAAGTTCCTTGATCACGGTGGTGTCCTGAAGCTTCTTGTTTGCCATGGCCCGCTCCAGGATGGCCAGGTCGATTCTGCCGATTTTTTCGTGTCCCACCCCGAGCCTTTTCACGACCGTGTCCAGATACGCGTTCGCCTCGGTAATGCCCCGGGCGCCAAGGATGACGAGGTTAGCTTTGACAAGTGAGTCTTCCTTGCGCTGGAGCGTTTCGGACAACCGCTTGTTCTTGAAAAAATACCGATCCCATTCCTTGCTCATAACCTGGCCCCGCAGCCCGTCGACGCGGTCCTTGAAAACGGCAAGGGCGGGCCGGGCCTCGCCGAAGTCGTTTTTAGCAAGAAACTCTTCGATCTTCCTCGAATAGGAGACCATGAATTCCCGGTCGCTTTCCACCGTCACCTTGGCAAGCATCTTTGCCTTGAGCATGGAAAACTCGCTGAGGGATATGCCCAGGTCGTCCAGGTTTTCCCGCAGGTAGACGACCTCGATCCGTGCAACGTCGTAATCTCCGTTATCAACCGCATTGTCGAGCGAGGCAACGGCTTCTTTGGCGATGTTCTTTTTCCGCGAGGTAAGCGACTGCCTCATGTCAAAGCCGGCCGCACCGTCGATGGCGTTCGCCTCCTGCCATATCCTGTCAAGAGAGGCGAAATCCGGCCGCCGCCGCGCAATGGCGGCGTTAAAGTCTTTCACCAAATCGTTCACCAGTTTCTGCTTCTTGTTCTGTTTTTCAAGCAGCAGGCCGTTTTCCTCCAGGTAAACCTGGCTCTCGAGCTCGCCGACCTTCCACAGGATATATTTCTCGTTCGGATTGCCATGGGCGATGTTCTTGAGCCGTTCGATCACTTGCTTGGCATAGGAGATCGCCTGCTCCATTTTGGGCCCCATGCCCGCCACATCGGTCGCTGAAGAAAGGTTGTAGTAGGCGCGCTGGATCGTCGTGTCGACGTACAATTGATTGATATACTGGGCGGGCGTGGCGGATGCGAACAGGAGCATGGCCATACATGCAAGTCCGGTTGGAAGCAGCAGGCCGCGGGGAAGTATGGTCATGCGTCTAAATTAAATCATGTCGGCCAAGGAGCGAAACCCCGGTTTTCTGACTGGAACAATATCCGGGGATCACCGAACGCACTCAAGTCATTGCATGATCGAATGGTTTAGGTTATTTTATAAAAAGTTTTTTAAGGCATCGAAGAATTCTTCAACCGACTGGATCAGCCGGGATACGCGTGTTTTTTAATTTCCTTTTAAGCGTTCTACTACTTTCCAACGGCACCGCGCCCTGTCGCGAGGATTCTGGCGTCGGCAGGTCGTCGCAGGAAGAGAGAGCGGCAGCAGAGACCCAGGAAGAGGATTTTCAGAAGGGCCTGAACTCGCTTTTCGAGAACGAACAGTTCGACATCGACACGTCGAGCTGGAACAACACCAAAATCAACACGGGTCATTTCGATTCGGAGAACTGGCCGGACACCGCGCGGATCATCGTGGCGGACTCGGCGCTGAAACGGTATTATGTCCACCCGTTCAAGAACTGCGTGACCTCGAATTTCGGCGCTCGCAACAAGTATTGGCATTTCGGCACCGATATCCGTTTGTCAAGGGGCGACACGGTCCGCGCCGCGCTGGCCGGGATCGTTCGCGTGCTGCAGTTCGACCGTCACGGCTACGGTAAGGTCGTGGTGATCCGCCATTATAACGGACTCGAAACCATTTACGGCCACCTTTCCCGCGAACTGGTCACGGTCAACCAGGCCGTGCATGCGGGCCAGGTCATCGGCCTGGGCGGCAATACGGGCCGGTCCACCGGCGCGCACCTCCATTTCGAGATGCGGTTCTACGGCGAGCCTTTTGACCCCAATTGCATCATCGATTTTGACAAATACGCATTGAAGAGCGACACGCTGGTGCTTACCAAGGCGGATTTCGCCTATCTTTCGGATTTGCGGAAGGCGCAGTGGCACGTTGTCCGGAAAGGCGACACGCTCGGCCGCATCGCGAGATTGTATCACACGTCGATTCAAAAGCTCTGCGCACTCAACGGTATCTCGGGCAGGGCGCTCATGAGCGTGGGCAGAAAACTTCTGGTCCGGGCGGCGCCGCCCGCGGCCGATTCCGATGTGTCCCTCATGCACGACCAATCGTCGGGCGGATGACCACGCGTCACTTCATCCGTCTGTCAATCGGCACGAATTCCCTGCGGTGCGGGCCGATGTAAATCTGCCGCGGCCGCCAGATCTTCCCCTTGTCGTTTTCCATGGTCTCTTTCCAATGCGCGATCCAGCCCGGCAGCCGCCCGATCGTGAACATCACGGTGAGCATGTTCGTGGGGATATTCATGGCGCGGTAAATGATGCCTGAATAAAAATCAACGTTCGGGAACAATTTGCGCTCGACAAAATACTCGTCCTTGAGCGCTTCTTCCTCGAGCCGCAGGGCGAGGTGCAGAAGCGGGTCGTTTACGTTGAGTTTGGGCAGAAGGTCGTGGCATATCTTCTTCACGAGCCGTGCGCGCGGGTCATAGTTCTTGTACACCGCGTGGCCGAACCCCATGAGCTTGAATTTGTCTTTCTTGCTTTTTGCTTTGTCAAGATACTTCTTTATGTTGCCCCGGTCCTTTTTGATCGCGTCGAGCATCTCGATGACCGCCTGGTTCGCGCCGCCGTGGTACGGGCCCCAGAGCGCGGATATGCCGGCGGATATGGCGGCGTACAGGTTGACGCCGGTGCTGGCCACGAGTTTCACCGCGGATGTCGAGCAGTTCTGCTCGTGGTCCGCATGCAGAATCAAGAGCTGGTTGAGCGCCTTGACAATATCGGGATTGATCTCGTATTCCATGACCGGCGAGGCAAACATCATGTTGAGGAAGTTCGCGCAGTACGAGAGGTCGTGATTCGGATACACCACCGGCTCGCCCCGCGATTTCCTGTACGAGAACGCGGCGATGGTACGGATCTTGGAAAGCAACCTGGCCTCGGTGATCTCGAAGCTCGGGTCATCGTATGACAGGTAGGGGTAAAAGCTCGAAAGCGACGTCACCATGGCGGACAATATTGCCATGGGATGGCTGTTCGGCGGAAATCCGGTGAAAAAATGGTGCATGTCCTCGTGAATCATCGAGTGCTGGTTAAGATAGCCGGAAAAATTCTTGAGTTCCGAGGCGGTCGGAAGTTTGCCCTGGACCAAAAGGTATGCGACCTCCACGAACGTACAGTTCTCCGTCAGATCCTCGATGTCGTACCCGCGATAGCGCAGAATGCCGTTTTCCCCGTCCACGAACGTGATGCTTGACAGCGTGGAAGACGTGTTGGCAAATCCGTTGTCGTAGGTCAGGCACCCGCTTTGCGCGCGGAGGGTGCTGATGTCGATGCCGGTCTGGCCCTCGGTGCCTTCGATGAGGGGCAGTTCGATTTTCTTCCCGTCGACCACCAGCGCAGCCTTTTTTGTGGAAACAGGGGCGGTCGTCTTTGCTTTCTTCTTCATGATGGTTCAGCCTTCTGCGTTGTGAACGAATCAAGTGATGCCGTTACCGAGCTATTTAGTACTGTAAATAAAATACAATGTGATTGCTATGCCGTAGAAGGAGAATAAAATTCCGGGGTTCCAAAGATGAAAACGAAATTCCAGCGCGATCAAAAGGGCTTGTATTTACGACGGTAGAATATTATTTGTAAGGGATATTGTTTGCCGAGACAAGATACAGCAAATCTTCATTCGAAATATGGGAATGCGGGAACGAAAGACATATGTCGAAACAAAAAATGAAACAGATACCGAAATTCAAGAACGAGGACGAGGAACGCGAGTTTTGGACCACACACGACTCGACGGAATACCTGGACTGGTTAAAAGCGAAGAAGTTGGACGGGAGGAAACGGAAATCGTCGCCAGGCAGCCCATCGCCCAGCATCGATACAGATTGACGTTAATGAACTAATGAAGCTGATCACGCCGCTTTTGTCCTCCGAGCGACCTCAACACCATTTTTCCAGAGTTCAAATTCACTTAGATCAATATTATCATTCCAGGAAATGCCATAGCCGCCTGAGTCAACTCTGACATTCTTGAAAAAGCCATCATCCCGCAATAGGACAAATTCAGGCTTTACGATGACGGGATTGCAGTCGTATTCCTTGACAATTCCATTGGAGAATGCAATTTCCAGACGTTTTCCAGATAGAGGCTTTACACTTACAATTCGTGGGGCTTTTTCCATCAATTACTCCAATCCGGGAAGTTGAACAAACACCTGTTCTTCCCAAATAATAAGGCCGCAAGTTTTTATGGGAAAAAGATACCTTAATTGTCATGGCAAAACAACATTTAAAGATATAGAAATAGTGCAAAAGGAGAAAGAAAAAAATGGTCCTTAAAATTTCAACATACGATCGACCATCAAAATTGACTTTTTCGAAGTTGATATTTTTCAGCCGCCCTCTGCACAGTATCTCTTTGTTGTTTTTTATTGACGATTCCATTCTTGTATATTATTCAATACAGCGACAATTATTGTCGCGCACGGTTTGTATCTTTTAAGGAGATGAAACCAATGGGAAAAGAAACCGAAACACCTCGCGGCGAGCGGCTGGTAAAAATCTTCGGCCATCTCGTACGCAACAAAACTCGGAAATTCACGGTGCAGGAAATCATAACGTTTCTGAGCCGGGATGAGAACGTGACCCTGCGCAATGTTCAGCGGGACTTGAAGGCGCTTACCGAAATACACGGCATACCGATACGGTGCGAAACCATTGCCGCAAAAAAACAGTATTCTCTTGAGCCGGACATGCGACCGAAGCTCAGCCTGCCCATACAGAAAAACGGCCTCTTGGCGTTTTTCCTGCTTAAAAGGCTGCAAACATTTTTTGCGCCCGGTGCAAAATCCATGGATGACATTACCGAGGCATTGCTCGACCGCTCTACGGAGACGGATTATGAGGAGATATTTGAAGACCTTGACCAGAAACTCGAAGAATCAACATTCCTGCTCGGCGAGAAATCAACGCTCACGCTCGACAATGAACAGTTCAACAATATCCTTACCTCGCTTGCAAAACGGAAAAAACTTAAAATTCTGTACCATGCGGGAAATTGCGAGGAACCGTATGAGAAAATCATCTGTCCGGCCAAGCTGTTGCTTTACCGTGGAGAGCTCTATTTTGTGTGCATGTCAGAACACTACGACAAAGATTTTTTCATCAAGATAAGCAGGATTGCCCGAGCCGATCTTTTAAACGAAACATTTAAGCCGGATCCAAAACGAATTAAACGCATAGAAGATCGGCTTGTAAAAAGCTTCGGTATATTCGACGAGGTCGAGCCGAAGGCGTGCAAGGTGAAGGTCCGCTTTCCTTCCACACCCTATTACAGGATCATTTTTTCAGAAAAGAAATTCCACTCCTCTCAGCAAATGTCGGAAACCAAAAAGGGCGTTGTGCTCACACTGAATGTTCCCATCGGCATGGATCTTATAAACTGGGTGCTGTCGTGGCCCGAGGCTGTGGTGGTTGAACCAAAGGAGCTTATAAAAGAGATGAAGGACGTGGCAAAGACGTTGACAATGAAGTATGGGAAGTGAGAAGTGTTTCAGCCTTGTAAGCTTCCTGAATACCGTTGGCAAACCAATATCGGACTTTTGCCCAAGTCTCTGCGCCAGGTTCCCTGTTGTGAGCCAGCTTAAGCTGGCGAATATGATGCATATCGGTAGTGTCGGAAATTTCAAGGGTAGCGCGTTCTGGCCTGAGAACGCGGTAGATGTAGGATTCGCGACGCATGATCATTTCTACATATGAACCTGCGCAATTGTGCATTTCCTCGCCTTCTTCCTGCAGTTCATTGATTGTTGTGATCGGAATAATGTCAGCATCTCCGGGTAAGGGCGGCGCTGGAAACGAGTATGTGCCATACTCAAGGAGAAACCGTTCGTTTCGTTGAGCTGTATTTGCCGTGTTGTACATATTCAACCATAAGTCATGTATGTCACGCAGGGCTTCTATGGATTTGCATTTCCTTAATTGATTTTCAGGACACGCAATCCGGAGTGACTTTGCGCAGTTTTTAGAATCGGCCCAGAGGCGAAAAACGTCAATTTCATTGTCCACCGTAAGATTTTCCCAAATTGTCATGCCTGTTTCATCCCTTGTAGACAAAAGCCAGTAGGAATAATCGAAGTGCTTGAGAAGATTGAAGATTTCTCCTCCCGGAATATATTGGACAAAACAAAGCCTCGACATTTTGTCGTTTTCTCCAAAAAGCCTCTTCAAGTCCTCGAATAGAATCTGTGTGTATTCTTCGGACTTAATTCTGGAAAGTGTTTTTATTATGGAACGGGACGATAGCATTCCTGCGAATTCAAGAATGTCTTTTCGCTTCCGAAGCACCCATTTGCAGCCCACAGAAATCGGGATTTCCTTTGACGCAATAGCGTCAGCTAAAAACCAGGCCAGTACGGGGTTGCTTTGTATAAGTTCAAGCGTCTCAGGCCGGTGTCGGACCATTTTCAACAGGACAAACTGACGCCATTGAAAGGGCTGAACGGCATTTATTACTTCTTGGGGAATATCGTCAAAAAATCCCTGCAATGAAATTTTCGATTTGTGCGGCGGAAACGGCAACGAAATTCCAGGGTCAATATCTTCAAGGTCCCATGACTGATGGACATCGCCCCACCGTTCTATTGAAAGCCCTTTTTGCCACGTGCCGATTCGCAAGCATGTAGCGCAGCTTTTCCGGAAATCGACATACAGGACCTGATTAGAAACGTCAAACCATATTTTCTCACGTGTTGAGGCCGGGTCAGGACGCCAGAGTTTTGAAGTGAAGTCCTGAGATTTTAAGGTTTGCTGAGCAGTCATGGTATTCTCCTGTGTTTTCGCGTTCCGCGCGTGAAGCACTATAGGAAAAGATACCATGCATCAGCGACAATTATTGTCGCTGGTTGAGGAAAGGGGCAAGATGGCATTTTTGGGGAGTTGATTTTGTCAGATAGGTGCTTGCATGGCCCGATAAGGTAGTATTGGAGCTAAAAGAACTTCAGAGGGAGATGAAAACAAATTTTCATGGGCGGCTCGGCCGCATCTTGGCCTTTACCTGTGGCCATGAAATTGTTCGAACGCGGCCTTTTTCCAAACTGTCCAGGCGATTATCTAATTCACGCATTTGAAAGGATGTAAGTCCTATTTGGTCTGAATGCTCAGGAATGCTTTCCCATAGCTTTTCCGCCAACAGAATCCTCTCAGCAACAGGAATTTTGCTGATTTGCCGAGAAGTCAGAGTTGCCATAATAAACCTGCCTTGTGGAACGGGGAAAAACGTATTTATGGAAAAATAATAGAAACCATTCAGAGAAATTTCATTTGCATAAATCCATTTAATCGTTCTTTCCCCAAACATTACAACAGACTTGGGCTATCCGAATAATTTCGGTTACCAATGCGTCAAATTAAGCAATTATGAAACAGATCCTTTTCCGATTAAGAATAGCACTCTTTTTTCCATGCTGTAAGCTGCATGGCAGCCTCCTGAAATTTAATGAATGCTTTGTCTATTGAATTAAAATCACCTGACCAGTATCCGCCATTTTTCCAGTCTTTTATCGCAAATGTTCTTGCCTTTTCGCTAATGATATCATTTTCTCTCGAAACTTCAAATTGTATGCGATACTCTCCATTTAGGAGAAGGAGAAATACAAGTTTTTGTGTTGATCCCCATTGTTCAGTTTCAAATATTAACGCCGTACCAAATTTAGCCCAACTATTTGATTTGCCATCGAGTTTATCAAAATCAAGTTCTTTTACTACGCGGAGCTTTTCTTTGCATTCTTCAAGCATATGCTTTTCAAAATCATCTTTTAGCTTTGCGATTTTTACAATGTCGCTATAATGGCTGATTACAAAATCAGCTTGCATCTTTTCCATCTTAATTCTCCCCTCTAAATTTGCCAAATTAAGCAAGAAGTCACGCAGGAAAGTTCCCCATTTTGAATCCGAAAGCTCTTTACCATTTATCGAGACGATTTTGAGCTTTTCAGTAACTTTATTGACGAATTCCTCGAAATGAACAACAGGCCAACCTTTAATCTCATTTCTATTAGCTTTTGGGGCGAAGATAATTGTGAATGGCTCTTTTTCAAATTCAGAAATATGCTCTTTGTATTGTTGAAAGGGATTGTACAAGCCCGCATTTATTTTTGTTTCTATTCCGAGCACCCAATTATCACCTTCAAGAACCAAATCCAGTCGTTTGCTATTCTCAGTTTTATCCTCTTTTGTAAGACGTTGGAGGGTAATTTGTTCGCGGTCGACAATTTTATTCATTTCAGGCACGCATTCCAATAAGGCTCTGAGAATGTTTTCATGGAATGGGTGGCATTCATTGGGATCGCAGAAAAAAGCAAGCACATCCGCCAATGTTCTTTCAAGATGCCTTTTTTCCAGTATGTCAAAGATAGTTCTATCAGGTTTTGTAAATAGACCAAGACCTTCTGCGTCTTGGACCATCTTCTTGATGTCAAGAATATTACTATTCAATGTCAAGATTTCCCTTCTATTAATCAAACGAGATTTTTCAAGTCAACTACTTAATCCCGTGTTGCCAATAAGTTGGCCCTAGTGAACAATATAATATTCATTTGCACAACAGCAAATATATTCTAGCGAAGCTGTGGAATTACTATCTGTCCAATAAGCATAGTGTCAATTCATCCTACAACCACGTTAACACTTGCCGCCGACATATCCGTCTTTCCAATTCCCGTCACAATCGGATGCGTTTTCAATTCCTGTATCTTTTCCATGTCCAGCGAATAGAACCTCAGTTCGCATTGCGGTTCGCAAAATTGAAGCGTCTCGATAGCGGATTCAAAATCCACCCAAAGATCGTGTAATATTTTTTTGTCCTTCAGCTTGTCAGATTTCGCATCGTTAAGTCGTTTAATCCTATCCGTAAGGTGGAATAATTTATCAAGATTTTGGCCATGCAGGAAAATCTTGGGAAACTTCAATAAATCCACAAGTTTTGAATTGCCAGGGGTCAAATCGCCCGGCATGAACTGAAACTGGTTGAACGAAACCACGATATAGCAGTTAATACGAGGATTAATTTCTTCCAGGTTCTTTTCCGCCAGAAGAATTTTGTTTCGTATTTCATGAAGTAGCATGGTTGACGTCTTTCCATCTCTACGGTTCTTAAAATCCTTTCTATAGATAATAAATTCTCATAGCGACAAATATTGTCGCGGTGGCGACATCCCGCGACGCTTCGAAGCACCCGACGGGGTGTAGCAGAAGGCCCCCGACAAAGTCGGGGGCCTTCTGCGTAGTGGGTAAAGGAAAATGTCTTACGGCGGCGGGGAGTGTTCTAAATCTGGAGAATCGTGTCAGACAACTTTGTCAAGATTCCTGTAAAGCTTCTGCAGCGGGGAGACATAGGAACCGAGTTTTTCGTACACCTTCAGCGCGTCTTGGGCCTCATAGGTGTGAGACATGAGGTTGCGGCTGGCAAGCATATCGAGCCAAAGCTCTTCATCGTCGATCCAGCCCTGTGAAAAAGCGCACTTGAGCGCAGCCTTGGGAGATTGACAATCAGTAATGCCCAACCCTTCGGCTACCACCTTGGCGGATTTCCAGGCCAGCTCAAAGCAGAATTCAAAATACTGAATGCATCCGGCTTTTTCGAGATCAAAGGTGTGTGGTGTGAGCATGACCTCCGCAAACCGGGACAGCGCGTTCTTGAAATCCAGGAGGAGCGGTTCCTTATTCATAAATCACCTTGACTTGTTTTGTTGCGTTCTGTCTGAACCGCTCGGGCACCGAATGCAAATCTACCAGGTCGATACGGTACAAGGTATCTATTTCTTCGAGACGATCGACGAGATGCTGAAAAGAGGCGGCGCTGAGCGGTGGCCCGCCCTCGATTCCGATATCAAAGTCAGATCGGGGTTTGGACAAGCCTGCTGCCCGTGATCCGAAAAGCACCACCCTGCGGCCAGCAAGAAGCGCTTTTTCACGCGACAACGATGAGCGAATAGCTTCAAGTATCTGTTGTTCCCGGGTCATGCAATCTTAATATAATAGCCGAATCGCCGTAGGCACCCGTAAATTTTATGACTTGTCGTAGACAAGTAGCAAGGCTTGCATATAACACAATGAACCTTCAAAAATTATATATATTATGAAACACCCCCAAGTTTTCCCTAAGGCACCAAATCCATGGCTAGTCCTGAAACAATTGTCGGTGAGCCGACCAAAAAAGTCGCCCTGGTCACGGGCGGGAGCAGGGGAATAGGCAGGGCAATTGCCCAGAGGCTTGCGGCGGACGGGTTTCATGTCATCATCAATTACCGGTCCAACACAAAGGAAGCTGACGCAACGCTTGCCTCAATCGTTTCAGCCGGCGGGACCGCCGAATGCCTGATGTTCGATGTGTCGGACCGCGAGGCAGTGAAAAAGAACCTTGATGAAATCTGCAACCGTCATGCTGCAGCGCTTCACACACTCGTGCTGTGCGCAGGCATCCATCACGACAATCTCTTGATATTCATGACCGAGCAGCAGTGGGACGGCGTACTGTCGACTGACCTTTTGAGTTTCTACTCGGTTGTCAAGCCGATCGTGAAGCACCTGCTTTTGAACAGAAACGGCCGCGTCATCGTCATCTCGTCGACATCGGGAGAAAGTGGGTTGCCAGGCCAGGTCAATTATTCCGCTGCCAAGGCAGGGCTCATCGGCGCGACCAAAGCCCTGGCGCTCGAATGCGCAAAACGCAATGTGCTGGTCAATGCCGTGACGCCGGGATTCATCGAGACCGACATGACCGACGGCACAATAATAAAGGAATTGAGCGGCCGGATTCCCATGGCCCGCGTCGGAACGCCTGCCGAGGTCGCCTCGGTCGTGTCGTTCCTTGCTTCCAATGAGTCAAGCTACATCACCGGGCAGGTCATCCGCGTCAACGGCGGAATCTACATGTAATTCCGGTCTAAAATGGTGGAGCATAAGGCCCATTTTTCCCTGACGAAACAGACGGCCCTATGCGGAGTGGGTATTGTGTCACGATCAAACCTTCATAGTACTTTCCACGGCGCCGTCCTGCGGTCACTGGCCATACTGTGCTGTGTTTTTTGTCCGGCCCTCGGTTTCACCTGGCCCCCCGATACAACCGGGACCGGCGCGTTCGTTGCCGGCGATTTTCGGGGAGTGCTCTCCTCGCTTTCCAAAGATTCAGTCTACACCGACAGCGCGCTGTTCGAATTCAAGCAGGGAATGGCGCATTTCAGTCTCAAGGATTATGACGAGGCCGTCCGCCATTTTCACAAATGCGACAGACCGTTGTCGCTTGTGCGCCCCCTTGCGCTTGAGTGCATCGGCGACATCATGGTGGTCCAGGGCAAGGCCTCGGACGCGGTAAACTCCTACCTCGCGGCCAGGCAGGATTCCACGTTGGCGCCGGCAGCCGTTTCCTCGATCCAGGACAAGCTCTATTCACTTGTGATGGACCACCCGCTGCTTGCCATGCCCTACCCGGAGCTTGCCGGCATTGTCGCCTCCCGGCACGCCGTCGAAGAGCCGGGCGTTGCCGACAGCGCGGCCCAGCTTGTCGATTCGCTCATCGTGCATTCCCGGTTCGCGCTTCTGGACAGCGTGCTTGCCGTGTACCTTGACAGCATGGAAGCGGACAAGCGGTGCGGGCTCGCCGTGCGCATCGCGGCGCTGAAAGCGGGCGACAGCGCGCTTGCGACCCCGCGGCTCTTCGGATTGGCCCGGGCGGCGCTGCAATGCAAGAAAAACGCGGCCGCGGACAGCTTGCTTCTCCACTGCGAAAGACGAAGCGATTTCACACGGACGGTCAACGCCCTGCAATTCCTTGTCGTCAAGGGACTCGTGTGCTACGGACTGGGAAAACACGCGGACGCGGTCAAATACCTTTCGGCATTTGTGAAGAAGTCCGGGCCGACCCCCGAAGCCGTGATGGCTCTTGGACGGGCCAACCGTGCGCTCGGCAACGATTCGGAGGCGGATGCCTGGTACAGCCGGTTCGCGGCGCTGTATCCGAAGCACCCCAACGCCCAGGACGTCCTGTGGTACCTGGCCTGGGAACAGGAGGAGAAGGGGCATTATCAAAACGCAATAAGCCTGTACCGCAAAACCGTAGCAATGAAAAAGAACGGCGCCCGCTCGGACGAGGCGGCGTTCCGCGTCGGGCTGTGCCTGTATAAGGACCAGAAGTACAATCTCGCCTGTTCGACGTTCGAAACGCTCGTGCGGGAAAACGACGAGTCTCCGTTTGCCGAAGGGTCTCTGTTCTGGAAGGCAAAATGCCTCTCCGCCCTGGGACGCGAAACCGATGCCGCCGAAACGTTCCGCAAGGCCGTGCGATCCACGCCGACCGATTTCTACGCGTTTCGCGCCCGGGAAATGCTGGCTCTTTCCGGCGACACGGCGCGACTGCCCGACCTTGACACAAGCTTTGACCGTTCCCGGACGCGCGCCTGGCTGGATTCGATATCGGTCGGTGCAAAACCCCTGTCCGCGCAGGACAGTATTCACGTCGCGCGCGGCACGATCTGCATGTTGTGCGGGCTTGCTTCCCGCGCCCCCCAGTTCCTTGACGGACTTGAAAACCGCTATCCGGCCAATCTCGCGCTGCAATTCGACCTGGCGAGCCTTTACAAATCAGCAGAACTCCCGGTTCTTTCCTACAAGGCGGGCCACAAGCTTGCCTGGCGTGTGCCGGCCGAGGCCCGCAGCGTTATGCCGCGGCCGCTCGTCGAAATCCTGTATCCGCAGCCGTTCATGGACATAATCCGCAGGGAAAGCGGCAAGAACGGCGTGGACCCGTTTCTTGTGCTTGCGGTGATCCGCCAGGAAAGTATTTTCGACCCTGCGATCGTATCCAGGGTCGGCGCGATCGGGCTCATGCAGCTCATGCCCACGACGTCGCAGACCGTGTGCAAAGAGCTCGGGGAGCAATTCAATGCCGATTCTCTCTACCGGCCGCCTGCCAATATTCGCCAGGGAGCATATTATATCAAGCGCCTTCTCGATCAATTCGGCGGAAATCTTGTGCTTGCAATCGCCAGCTACAACGGCGGTCCCAACAAGGCAACGGAGTGGTATGCAAAGAACAAGCGCACGACGTACGACCTGTTCATCGAAAATCTCGGGTTCACCGAAACACGGGGATATGTCAAGAAGGTGTTGGCGAATTACTGGACCTATAGAAGGTTTGCGGCAAAGTCTAATGAAAAATAGCGGTCATCATTAAACGTGAAATCCTTTTTTGCTTTGGCCTTTTTACAATTATTTTTATCCCGGTCCTAACCAAGGAGAGCCTCGTGAAAACAAAATTTGTTCTGATGATGTGCGCTTTTTCCGCGTTCCCGCTTTTTGCCGGGCAGAAACACGAAACAAAGGTCGATTCAATGGTGTATGAAACGGGCGCCGAATGGAAGATATATTCCACGGACGCTGCGGTGAAATCGTTCGCCGTTGCAAAGGACCTGCTGTGGTTTGTCACGGAAAAGGGCGTGGGCTGGATGATCATGGCAAGCACGAAAAAGGCCGACCAGCAGGAGTTCGCGGAAATCGCGGGCATTGCCGGTGCGGACGCGACGTGCTGCGCCATCGACGGTTCGAACGTCGCCTGGATAGGGACCAAGTCCGGGCTCGCGATGCGGACCAAAGACGCTTTCAAATTATTCACAAAGGATAACGGATTGTCGGACAACGCGGTGAACAAGATTTTGTATGTCCGGCCCGGCGCGCTGTGGGTGGGTACCGACAACGGCGTCACCCTGTACCAGGGCGGCGCCTGGAAGACGTTTACGACCAAAGACGGACTCGCGGGCGACAAGGTACACGATATCGTGGCCGGCGCAAATGGCGCGGTCTGGTTCGGCACAAACAAGGGCATTTCCCGGTACGAGTCCGGCGCCTGGACGTCATACACCATGAAGAGCGGCCTGAGCTGGAACGACACGAGGGCCCTGGCCTTTGACGCCCGCAACGGGACCCTGTGGGCCGCGGTGGGCGACAAGGACGTGAACCGTTTTGACGGAAAAGAATGGAAGGTATTCATGGACGTGGCCGACGGCGTCACGGCCCTCATGGCGGACTCGCAGAGCAGGATATGGCTCGCCGGAAGCTCCGGGCTCATGAAATTCAACGGCGAGGAATGGGTTTCGGATCCCAACAAGATCGGCATAACCGCGGCGCAGGTCTCGCAGATGTTCCGCGACGACAAGGGCAACCTGTGGTTTGGTATGGAAAAGGGCGTGCTCAAACTCAATAATCCTTATCCGTATTGAGGCCGGCAGTAGCAATCGCGTGCAAAAACACCTATATTAGTACATTCCCAGGAGGTTGCGGTTATATGGAGAAGATCAGGATCGGCATCGTCGGAGTAGGCAACTGCGCCAGCTCTCTTCTTCAGGGCATCGAATATTACAAGGACAAAGACGGCGCGGACGCCATCGGTTTGATGCACTGGTATATAGACGGATACAAACCGTCCGACATCGAGGTGACGTCGGCGTTCGATGTTGATAAAAGAAAAGTCGGCAAGGACGTGAACGTCGCCATTTTCGCCAAGCCAAACTGCACCCTGGTGTTCTGCCCGAAGATGCCCAAGTCAGGTGTCAAGGTGACTATGGGCCGGATTCTCGACGGTGTTTCCGACCACATGAAGCATTTCGAAGAGGACTATACGTTCTCGCCGAGCAACGAACGCGAGGCCACCAAGAAAGACGTGGTCGCGATCCTGAAGAAAACCCGCACCGAAATGATTCTGAACTACCTGCCCGTCGGGTCAGAGGAAGCAACGAAGTTCTACGCGGAATGCGCGCTTGAGGCCGGTATCGGCTATATCAATAATATGCCGGTATTCATCGCGAGTAACCCTGTGTGGGCAAAGCGCTTCAAGGAAAAGAACCTTCCGGTGATCGGCGACGACATCAAGGCACAGCTCGGCGCCACCATAACGCACCGCACGCTCACCGATCTGTTCCGTAAACGCGGCGTGAAACTCGAGCGGACCTATCAGCTCAATACGGGCGGCAATACCGACTTTCTCAACATGCTCAACCGGACCAGGCTTGCCTCCAAGAAAGAATCAAAGACCGAAGCGGTCCAGTCGGTCACCGCGAAACGTCTTGCTAAGAGAGACATCCATATCGGCCCCAGCGATTATGTTCCCTGGCAGAACGACCAGAAGGTTTGTTTTATCCGCATGGAGGGAAAACTCTTCGGCGACGTGCCCATGAACCTCGAGGCGCGATTGTCGGTTGAGGATTCGCCGAATTCCGCGGGCGTGGCAATCGATTCCATTCGCTGCTGCAAGCTGGCGCTCAAGCGCAAGGTCGGCGGGGTCTTGTATTCGCCTTCGGCGTATTTTTGCAAGCACCCGGCGAAGCAGTTTTCCGACGATGTCGCCTACCAGATGACTGAAGAATTCATTGATGGCCGCCGGTCGTCGTAGACGGCCACTAAGTCTTTAATTTTTAGCGAGTTCAGCAAATTGCTCCGGCAATCGTCCCCGCGTCTTGCTCATCGTAACTTCTTGCCTCTAAATAAGTTAATCAGGTTAAATATCGTTGGCATACTTATCGCAATATACAGATGCAGCGATTGAGGAACCAAATTGAAGACCAATAAGGGAGGATATATGTTTTCCATGCGCAACGTGCATTTGATTATGATCGGGCTGTCTGTCATGGCCTTTACGTTACCCGGCTTCAGCCGGAGTTGCGATTCCACATGCGCGACAACTGTCAACGTTCTAAAAAAGCATGACCTTGGAATCGGCGTTGGCTGGGTGGATTTGAAGCCGCTTAACGACAGGCTTTCAAGCCTCGGGCTTTCGGAATTCCGGACCTACGGACTTTCGCTCGATCTTGAACATCAAACGGTCATTAACAGAATGATGATGGGAGGAGAACTCAAAGGACTGTTCTTCCAAGACAGATTGACCGGTAATACAAAGACCGGATTCGCGGCAGGAGAGGTCCTGTTGAAATCGGGATTCAATGTGATCAATACCGAGCACATGAACCTGTATCCGTACCTTGGACTTGGCGCCGGGCTCATGAACCTTGTCATCGGCGACAAGAACACGGTGTTCGACACCGCGCTGGTCCGCCCAAACACGAACCTGAACCTGTGGCAGGCACGATTCCTGATCGATCTCGGCGTGGGGTTTGACCTGATCGGCGGCAACAATCCGTCGAGGCTGGGTGTGATCGGCCTCCGGGCGGGATACACCTTTGACCCGACAATATCCGACCGGTGGATGCGCGACGGACTCTATGTGACCGACATGCCGAAACCGACGCTTTCCGGCGCCTATATCATGCTGACGCTGGGCGGGGCATCGAGGAAGACCATTGACATGAAAGACTGGAAAAAGCATCACGAAATGATGATGCAGAAGGACAAAGATACTGAGAAATAGGGGCAAGGGCATTTTCCAGCATGTTCGATATGCCGGAGGCACGGTAGTAGAGATGCGATTAATCGCGTCCCTACTACCGTGCCTTTTTTTCTGCCGCATCCTCCAAAACATGCACAGAATCAAAATCGCCATTTCTTGACCCAGGTCAAGGTTTCTTTTCCTCAAGAGTCCTATATTAAAGGTGTATGACACAAGACTGTTGGCGGGTTGGCGCGGAGTTCGAAATCATTTTGTGGCAATAGGAGAATCGACCATGAATGAAATTCTTGACCGAAACATCAAAGACGTTATCCGTGAATTCCCGGCGCTTGAACAAGTCCTGGCAGAATTCTCCATCGGATGCACCGGATGCAGCCTGGGTACCTGTCAGCTCAAAGACATCGTGGAAATCCATAACCTTTCATTCGACCATGAACAGTTGCTCATGAAGCGCATCGCGACGATCGTGTATCCCGGTCAGGCACGGACGATCCCGGCCATTGCGCGGAAAACGCAACAAAAATCCAACGATACAAAGCTTTGCCCGCCCCTTCGAGAGCTTGTCGACGAGCATACCCACATCAAGCGGGTTCTCGGGCTTTTGCCCGACCTTCTGAAGCGATCGGACCTTGCACCCGAGCGCCGCATTGTCATGACCGGAGAATGCATCGATTTTATCAGAGACTATGCGGATGCTTTCCACCATGCGAAAGAGGAAAAGATCCTTTTCTCCTATTTCGATGCCAATTCCGATATCATTGCCTCGTTTGTCAAAGAGCATGAAACGGGCCGTTCACATGTACGCGCGGCGCGTGAGGGGCTTGCGGCAAATGACGCGGCCGCGATGGGGCAACACCTTACCGCGTACGCCGAGCTTCTTGCCGAGCATATCAAAAAGGAAGACGAAATACTGTACCCGTGGATGAACCGGTCGCTTTCCGACAATCAGGTCGGCAGGCTCTTCTCCGAATTCGCCAATGTTAATAGCCAGTTCGCGGAAAAAACAAAAAGTCATGTGGCGCGTATCGCGCGGATGGAACAAACACTGGCTCACAAAGCCGACCCTGTTAACGCAGCATAACCATTTTCTCAGGAGGAACGTATGGAAGGATGTCCAGGATCAAAGATGGTGGATTTCAGAACCGAAAAAACCCAAACCGAAACCGGTACGACCGCAAAGGCCGTTTCGCAGCTCCGGCAGTGGCCGGTCCAGCTTCATCTCATCAGCCCGACTGCTCCCTATTATCAAGGCGCGGACGTGGTGCTGACCGCCGATTGCGTGGGGTATGCGCTGGGCAATTTCCACGCGGATTTCCTGAAAGGGAAATCGATCGCGATCGGCTGCCCGAAACTCGATGCCGACCAGGACGAATATGTCGACAAAATCGCATCGTGGTGCGATGACGCAAAGATCAACATACTGCATGTCGTCATCATGCAGGTGCCGTGCTGCAGGGGCTTATTGCAGATCGCGCAGCAGGGCGTCGCTAAGGCGTCCCGCAAGGTTCCGATCAAATATTCGATCGTCAGTCTGAAAGGCGAGATCCTGCAGGAGGAATGGGTTACCGCCGCAGCATAAAGCGGCTGCCTGGCATTTTGAAGGGAGATGGAGCGCATGTTTGGAAAGTTCTTTGCGCCCCCGAGTGAGGGCAAGACAATAGGGATAATGATCCATTTGTATTGCCGGGAGCTTCATGGTCATAAGCATGGTCTATGCGCGGATTGCGAATCGCTCCTCGCATACGCGCAAAGGAAAATCGAAAGATGCGTGTGGGGGAAAAACAAACCGTCATGCGCACGGTGCACGATCCATTGTTATGAGCCCGGCATGCGGGCAAAAGTGCGTGATGTCATGCGATATAGCGGGCCAAGGATGGCCCTTCGTCATCCGGTTCACGCTCTTCTTCATATCCTCAAAAGGAGTAAGAATCATAGTGCTATGCGTGGTTTTGCCAAGAAACCAAATCCTTGACAAAACCCGCTAGCCCCCTCGGAATCACCCTCTCCAATTGTTACGCTCCACTTTTCCATTGAATCTGGTCCCACAGAGTGATAATATTATTTATTGTGAACATCTATTCGCCCCATCATCGGCACAGATACATGAAAAGGAACGAAGTATGAAAACAAAGCTGTCGCTGTCAAAGGCCGCGTCTGCAATCCTGGTAATTTCTGCGTTGACCGGTTTTGTGTGGGCCCAGACGGCAAAGCCGCAGCCCGGTGCCCAGGCCGCGCCGCATAAGACTAATATCGCTGTTATCAATCTCAAGAGTTCAGCGGGCGTTGGGGCAGGCGAAGCAGAGCTGATTTCAGACCGTCTCAGAGGCGAGCTTTTCAATACCGGCAAGGTCAATGTGATGGAACGCGACCAGATGCAGGAGATCCTCAAGGAGCAGGGGTTCCAGCAGTCGGGTGCCTGCTCAAATGAGGCCTGCATGGTCGAGATCGGGCAACTGCTCGGTGTCGAGCAGCTCATCACCGGGTCGCTTGGCAAAGTCGGGTCCATGTTTCTTGTCAACCTTCGTATCATTGACGTCAAGACTGCGAAGATCACCAAGGTCGTGTCAAAGGACATAAAAGGCAGTATCGAGGACGTGGTCGGCGAGCTCGGCGCAATCGCGGCAGAGCTGGCCGGAACATCCCCTTCAAACGCTGTTGTTGAAAAAAGGGAAGAAGAAAAACCCGTTGCTCAACCGAAACCGGAACCGGTCTCGGAACAAGTAACGGTGAAAGAAGAAAGGAAGGAAATTCCGGTCCCAGACGAACGGGTGGACAAAAACAAAAACCGATTCGGGATTTCGTTCGGCTCAAGGCTGTATTTTGGCCCAACCGAAAGAATTGAGCATCGTACCATGACGGACTCCCTATATAACACCACGAGAGACACCATCAATTATGACAGCATTGTGTATAACGCCAGCGGCGTTTATTACAAGCCAAAAGTCACGGAGTCAATTCTCGCAAATTTCTTTTTCGAAGCGGTCTTGAAGGCCGGTCCGTTCATGACCATCAATGTTGGCGGCGGATATGCCAGTACGCAGACCGAATACGAATGGGACGCACCCGTCAACTACAAGGAAACCCATGTGACGAGTATTTTTTCCTTCCCTTCCGTCGGAATAAATTATGTAAAGCGCTGGTTTCCCCTCAAATTGAACGTGGGCGCCTTTTTTGATTTGAATTTCATTGATTACTCCGTGGCGTATGGCTCGAGATTGTATGATTTCGACCCTTTTGTCACGGACACGACGCTGGATTTCTTCTCTGTTAGCGGAGATTTCGGCGTGCGGGTCGGCGTAGAGATACTCGCAGGGAAGCATGTGGGATTCAATGTCGATTTTGTATACTGTTATTCCGCCTTCTCAACACTACCCGAGACCCGGGATTTTTACAACAGCTTTGGGTATGTCTCCTCATCCGACGAGGTTACATATGACCTGAGAATGCCTGCGATCGGGCTAGGTTTCGGCGTGAATTTTTACTTTTAGCAGGGTCTCTTAACCAAACAGGTGCGGCGTTGAAAAGAGCGCGCGCGGAGCAATCTGCGCGCGCTCTTTTTTTTTGGTTCAGAGCGTGATGGAATACCCTACGAGAAACGCGATGTACGAATTCTTTATGTCCGGCTGCCGCGTGTTGGCGCGTTTTTCCTCGTCGGTCAGTTTGTATTTGTTCAGCAGCCCGAGCGTATACCGGACTTCGAACAAAACATCCCCGGGACCGCCCTTGACGGCAATGCCGGCTCCCGCGGTAATGCCGATATCGTAGGGGTTTGTCCGGGACCTCATGTCAAGGGAGGAGTCAATCAGAATATTTTGCGCAGGCTGTGAGGTGATGGTCGAGTCCTTCCTCGACGAGATGAGAAAAGAGAATGTCGGACCCGCGCACAGAATGAGTCTGGATATCTCGCCCACCGGATAGCTGAATTTGAGCAGCAGGGGCGCCTCTGCGTAGTCGGTTTTCAACGTTATTCCCTTTGAGTATGTCGCAAAGTCGCCGATCGAAGACTTGCCTTTCATTGAATACAGCAATTCAAGCTGCCCGGCAAAATGCTCGCTGAAATTCAAGGAGGCCATGATCCCGGCGCAAACGCCGGACCGGAAGGTCGCGGTCATTCCAGCGGTGTCCGCGGCGTCTTTTCCCCAGAAACTTGAAAGTCCGATCCCGCCTTTGATACCCAGGCTGACCAGGCCTTCCCTGGCCGGGATAGACAAAACGGAAAATGCGACAATGAACACAACCAGGAGGGCGCGAGCTTTCATGACAAATCCTTCCATTAAATATGATCGCTAATTCCCCGCATAAAACAATGCTATGGCGATGATCATCAGGGTTCCCGCGAGCAGGCGCAAGAAAACCACTTTTCCAGGAACTTTTTCCTCAAGGTGTTCATATCCCTTGAAAGACACATAGGAGCCGATCGCTATCGAGATCACGCCCCTGGTCGATTGTACGATATTGCCAAACACGACGCCGATTGAGCCGAAGCACACGAAGAGCGCCAGAATTCCAATAAACCAGAACAACGCGAACGGAAACGATGCCTTCCACTTGGAAACCGAGGACGCAGGAAAAAACGGCAGAAGCGCGCACGCGGCGACCCCGCAGAAAAAATAACTCAGGCATGCGCACAGGACAGATGCATGAAAAAGCGGGATCGTCCCGAAACGGCCGATCATGGCCTTAATGTTCAGGTCGGATATGGAATAGCACAGGCAGGTAAGCAAGAGCCACATCCAGTTCTTGGCGGTCATTTCCCTGCCGAGCATGCCGAGAAGATAGGCGGCGCTCACGCCTGCCGCGATGGCCGCCCATTGCAAGACATGGAAATGCTGATTTGTGAAGACAATCGAGAACGCGGCCAGCATAAGGATTTTCAGTCCCAAAAGCGGAGAAATCCGGGAGGCGTCCGCGTTTTTCAGGGACCAGAACAGAAATACCTGGCCCAGGAGATAAAAAACGACGCAGCCCGCGAGGGGTAGTGCAAAATGGGAGACGGCAGGCATTTCCTTTGGCCAAACAAAGGGCACGAGCGCCAGGGAAAAGACAGCCATGATGATATGGCTGCAGATGAGCAATCCAATTGAGGATTGTTCGAATCTGGCAACATACCGTTTTGAGAAGAGATATGAACATGATTGGAAAAATGCCGCGAAAATGCCGAAACAAATTCCAGTAATCATGAAGCGTCCGACCTGTTCGCCGACATCGCGTACGGGAGAAAGGTCATGGCGTGTCTGATGAGCCGGGCGTAGCTATGGGGAGAGCGGAAAAGCATGGAACGATAAAACGGCCTCATCTGTTTGCGCTGATAAAAACTCTTGATGAACAGCCGATAATTCGCCTCAAGCACTGTGGACGAGCCTATTTCTTTCGGGACAAAAACGAAATGCTCACAATCCATTTTTGACCAATCGTTGTCGAAGGCGCCGAGCGACGAGATGTCCGCTGCAATGGGAGCCCCTGGAAAAGGCGTGAACGCGGTGATATTTGCGGCGGAAAGAGGAAGCGAAAGGGCGAAGTCCCGGGTCTTTTGAATGGACTGAAGATCTTCACCGGGAAAGCCCATCATGAAAAGTCCCTTGACATGCAGTCCTCCCCCGGCAAGCCTGGCCACGTCGGCCCGGATAGTTTTCAGCGTCATGCCGCATTTGTGCTTGTCAAGAATCTTCTGGTCGCCGGATTCGATGCCGACGTTGACCATGAAGCAGCCCGCGTTCTTCAGAAGCCCGATGAGGTCGTCGTCGATGTGACCGAGCCGTACGATACAATTAAAGGTCGTGCGTGGTCTTACTTTGACAAGCAGCCCGCACAGACGTTCGACCCGGTCACGGTCCAGGGTAAAAAGGTCGTCGTAGAAATTGATGTGCCGGATTCCGAAATCGAGGGCAAGCCGTGACACCAGCGACGAGGTATAGTCGGGCGAATTGAACCGAAAACTCCTGCCGAATACCGACCTGTCGCAATAGGAACACTGGTACACGCATCCCCGGGAGGAAATGACATTTGCGCCGGGATGGCGGGGATAGGAAAACAGGGGCATGAGATATTTTTTCGGGAACCCCGGCAAGAGATCGTACGCCGGAAAGGGCAGCGAGTCCAGGTCGCACGACGAAGGGTCGGGGCCGCGCTCGATTGCAGCGCCGTTCCTGAAAAAGAGTCCTTCGATCTCACGAAGCGGATGGCCGTCCGCAAGCTTGCAAAATGAATATTCCCCTTCTCCGGCTAAGAGGAAGTCAATGGCGGGAAAGCGCGACAGGATGGCGTCTTTTCCCCACGACACGTGCGGCCCGCCGAACACGATCATGGTATGGTCGCGCTGTTCCTTGACAAGCCGCGCAACATCATAGGCGTCGAGGAAACTTGCGGTGATGGCGGAGAATCCCGCGAAATCCGGATTCAGCCCGGCGATACGGTCCGCCCAGTACCGATTTGAACGCGAGGAAAAAAGCGCCGCGTCGAAGAGCACGACGTCGTGGCCGGCCTTTCGCAGCGTGGCCGCAATGGAGGCAAGGCCGATGGGCGGCATGGTGCAGGCGAGGCGATGGAGGCGGCGCGACGAGGGGTCGAAAGAAAAGCCGCGGGGATGAAAGAGCACGATTTTCATAAGAACGCTTTTTCACCGCACCAGAAATTCCCAGAGCGGCCCCGCGATGCCTTTCTGACGCAAACCCTCGATGACTTTTATTTTTTCGGGCGGCAATTCGCCGACGATCCAGTTCCGGGAGCGGGCAGAGAACTCGGCGAGAACGGAGAATATTCTTTTCTCCGAAAGCGCCGACGAAACATAGAACACCGGCTTGAGCAGATCGTCGCCGGCCTCGATCACCTGTTCGGACAAGGCCCGGCGATGCAAGGGCGTGCCCGGGTAAATGCGCATGCCGACAAACGGGAAATGGACGGTCTTCACAAGACGCCGGGAGTTTTCGAACCCTTCACGCATCGTTGCTTCAGTCTCTCCCGGTCCTCCGGTGATGAGAAAATGGGCATAATGGACCTTTGCCCTCAACGCGTACTCGCTTGCACAAGCGATGTCGTCAAACGTGAAGTTCTTTCCGTATTCGTCAAGAACGCGGTCGGAGAAACTGTCGGACCCGAATTCGATGTGCCGAAGGCCTGCTGTGGCCATGAGGTTCAGAAGCTCCTGTGACAGGCCGGTCGGCCGGAGGAAACAGCCCCATGAAAGGCCGAGGTCGCGCCGGGTGAGTTCTTCGCAGAAGGAGCGCACGTGCGCAGGCGACGAATTGAATACGGAATCCACGATAAAGAAATAGGAACAGCCATGTGCCTTGATTTCCTCCAGTTCGTCAACCACGTCTTTAGGATCCCGCCTGCGCACCGTTGAACCTTCGATGAGCGGATAGGTGCAATAGCAACAAGTCGACGAGCAGCCGCGCTGGGTCTGCACATTGAGGATCGTGCTTTTCGAAACATAGAAGTCAATGAGCCGGTCCGGGCGGCTCGCCGAGGCGATCCGGTCGTGAGTTGCCGTGCCGCAGGGATTGACCACGATACGTCCGTTGTCACGGTATACCAGACCGGGTATGGACTGGTATGGCTGTTTGGATTCAAGCGCGTCGACAAGTTTGACAAAAGCACGTTCGCCTTCGCCCTGGATTCCGAAGTCTGCGCCTGCCGCCTCGAGAAGCCGGCACGGGAAAAGCGAAAAGCCGCTTCCGCCCACGATGACCGGAGCGGATGTCACGGCACGAAGGGCGCGGGCAAGAGAGGAGAGGTCGTCGGCGAAAAAGCGGGTATTCTGTATCTGGATGTCGTCGATGTTTCGCAGGGACAGACCGATATATGCCGGCCCAAAAGACACGACCTGCGGTTCGATGTCCGTGCCGTCTCTGGCGCAATCGATGATCCTAACCTCATGGCCGGCACGCTCAAGCGCCCCGGCAACATGGGCAAGCCCGAGCGGAAACACCAGATACGGCGATGCGCACCGGTTGACACTTACAAGAAGAATTTTTGAAGCCATAGGAAGAAAGAAACATAAAATACTTCATGTATCGCGATGCAATTGACCAGGATTCTTTTTCGTTTCTTGCACCGGGAAAATACGTGTGTTATTTTGACAGACAGGTTTCCGCGCCGGTTCTTCCTCGGAGCAGCACGAGCTCCCCACGAGGGTGGCGCGGGGCCACACAAGGAGCCTATGTCTCAATCCGATGTCCTCGTCATCATCCCGACCTATAATGAAAAGGAAAACATCGGGCTTCTGATCCCCGAGATCAAGACGCTCTTGCCCGATATCCATATCCTGGTCGTCGACGACAACTCCCCGGACGGGACATCAGCGTATGTCAAGGAGCTGGCGGTCACGCACAGCGGCATTTTCACGCTTGACCGTCCGGCCAAGGAAGGTCTGGGCAAAGCCTACATCAGTGGCTTCAGATGGGCCCTTGAACGGCCGTACCAATACATTTTCGAAATGGACGCTGATTTTTCCCACGACCCGAAGTATCTTCCCGATTTTCTCAAATCCATCGAAGAGGCCGATCTCGTGATCGGTTCACGGTACATACGGGGCGTCAACGTGGTGAACTGGCCCATGAGCCGTCTGCTCTTGAGCTACTTCAGCAACATTCTGATCCGCATTATCGCCGGCGTGCCGGTGCGCGACTGCACCGCCGGGTTCAAATGCTTCCGCCGCATGGTGCTGGAGACGATTGATCTTGACAAAATAGACTCATCCGGCTATTTTTTCCAGATCGAAGTGAACTACATGGCCTGGAAAAACAAATTCAGGATTATGGAAATCCCCATCGTGTTTACCGACCGCAAACGCGGTGTGTCAAAGATGTCCACCAAGATCATCCGCGAAGCCTTGATTCTTTTGTGGAAACTCCGCCTCCATTCCACGTTCAAATCCACGTTCAAAAGGACCGGAAAAGGTGCCTGAGAGCGATGTCCTGATTTCGATCGTCATCGTCAACTACCGGGTGACCGATTACCTCGCGCGAACGCTGGCGTCCCTTCGCCAGGCCGATCTGTACGGTCGTTCCGAAGTCATCGTGGTGGATAACGCGTCGCAGGACGATTCGAAAGCAACCATCACCGCGGCGTTTCCGGAAATCTCCTGGATCGGGCTCAAGCACAACATCGGATTCGGCAAGGCCTGCAACGTGGGCGCCCAGAGCGCCCGAGGCACGTTTCTGCTGCTGCTCAACCCGGACACGCTCGTGTCGAAAAACACGCTGACGGCGTGCGTTGAATTTTTCGACTCTCATCCGGCCGCGGGCATCATGGGCCCCAAGATCATCAACCCGGACGGATCCCTGCAGGTAAGCTGCCGCCGCAGTTTCCCCTCGCCGTCGGTCGCGTTCTACCGGTTGTCCGGCCTGTCCAGGCTATTCCCTAAAAGCAAAAGGTTCGGGAGGTACAATCTCAATTACCTCGACCCCGAGACGGTCGCGGAGGTTGATGCCGTGTCCGGGTCCTTCATGTTCGCACCGCTTTCGCTGTTCCGCGAGTGCAACGGTTTCGACGAGACGTTTTTCATGTACGGGGAAGATCTTGACTTGTGCTACCGCGTGCAGGAAAAGGGGCGCAAAGTGTGGTACAATCCCGCGACGCAGATTGTGCATTTCAAAGGGAGAAGCGCATCGAAACTCTCCTGGAAGGCCCGAAAGGCGTTTTACGAGGCCATGGTCATCTTTTCCCGCAAGTACAAGCATACCCATGCGGCGTTTCTGCCGGGCTGGCTCATGGTGGTCGGCATCTCTATCCTTGCGGCAGTCAATTTTGTCATGGGGCTGTTCAAGACGTTCACCGCCTGCTTCATCGACCTGTTGCTCATCAACCAGATACTGTGGGTCGTCATCAGCGCCAGGTTCGCCATTTCATCCATCCACAGTCCGTATCTGGGCGAAGACATCGTCATCATGCTGTTCATGCACGCATTTCTGTCCCTGAGCTTCCTGATGATCTTCTTCTACCGGGGCGTTTACACCAAGGAGCGCTATTCGGTGGGCAATGCCCTGATTTCCGGGCTTGTCGCCTCGATGCTGTTCATGGTCGCGGTCTTTTTCGTGAAGACCATGGCGTTTTCCCGGATCGCGTTCTTGTTATCGACGGTGATCATCATCCTGGTGCTCATCGCCTGGCGCGAGGTCTTGCCCAAACTCATCCATCGGTTCAGGCGCCTCATTTTTTCAACAGGCAATGTGGTCATTCTCGGTAACGACGACGTCGCGCTTGCGCTCATCAAGAACGTCGAGACCGACGCGAGCGCGCAGATCGGCGGTGTTCTCTGGCCTGTCAAGGAACAGCACCCCGGCGATTTCGTGGGGTATCCGGTGCTCGGCACCATCGACAATATCAGGGACGTGCTGTCCGGCGGCCGCGTGGACCTTCTCTTGGTTGCCACTGCCCAGCCGTGGTATTCCTATGTCATCGAGGCGCTGGCAACGGTCAGGGTCAAACACCTGACGATCCAATGGGTTCCGCCTGAGATGTTCAGCCGGTCTGCCGAAAAACTCCCTGACGTCATTCCGCTTCGGGATTTTTCGGTGTAAAAACCGGTCTTTTCCAGCAATTACCCCTTTATAAAATCCCTGATCCTTCATCGATAATTTATATTTCTAAAAGCCCTAAATTTCGGCCTTAATCCAGGACAACAATGGACGAGAATGCAACCCCGGAAAACGGGACAACCGAACCGGTCAGCCAGGACGAGAATGCCGCGCAGCCCCTTGCCGCAGAGCAGGCGCCTGAGTTCCCGGACAATCTTGGTCAGGACGAGGCTGAATACGAAATCCCCAAAAGCGCTGCACCGGACAATCCGATGCGCGTGCTCGAAGCACTGTTGTTCGCGTCCGACGAAATATTGACAACCGATAGAATCAAGACGATCGTGCCCGGCAACCCTGACGGCCGCAAGATACGCCAGATGGTCGAGGCGATCAACAAGCAGTTTTCAAAAGAACGCCATCCGTTCGAAATAGTGGAAATCGGCGGCGGGTACCAGTTCCGCACCGTGTCGTATTACTATCCCTGGGTCGTGCAGCTGTTCAAGGAAAAGAGCGCGAAAAAACTTTCCATCCAGTCCCTGGAATGCCTCGCGATCATTTCGTACAAACAGCCCATCACCAAAGCCGAGATCGAACAGATTCGGGGAGTCCTTTCAGACGGCGCCATGAAGACGCTTCTTGAAAAGCGGCTCGTCACCATTGCCGGACGCAGCGAAAAACCGGGCAGGCCCTTGCTTTATACGACGACAAAGGAATTTCTGGCCTATTTCGGCATCAACAAAATCTCCGACCTGCCGCGCATCGAAGAATTCGAAGCCATGGCAAAGGAAAAACTCGGCGAACTCACCGAGCTCGAGCTCAAGGGCGTCGGGCCCGAGACGGCTATGCCCCAGACCGACGGAGGCGCTCTGGCCCCTGACGCTAACCCGGCTCAGGATGCGCCCAAGGTCATGGAACCGGCCATCGATGATCAACAATCGGTCGAAACCGGCGAAAGCGTTCAAACCGCCGACGATACGGTCGCCTTGGATCCCGAAGCCGTGCAATCCGACGAGAACCCGGCTAACCCATAACCTGAAGCTCATTTCTTTCACCAGGCTTGCTTTCCGGTAAAATGACAACGCTTAATTTCCAATCCGCATCTCCTTCGGACTCCCTGACGCCGCTCATGCGGCAATATACGTCCATCAAGGAAAGAAACCCGGAAACCGTACTCCTGTACCGCATGGGCGATTTCTATGAAATGTTCAACGACGACGCAAAAATCGCCTCAAAGGTGCTGGGCCTGACGCTCACGTCGCGCAATCACGGCAGCGCCGAGGACGTGCCGCTTGCGGGGTTCCCGTACCATGCTCTTGACAGATACGCAAACCGTCTCGTCAAGGCCGGGTACAAGATCGCCATCTGTGAGCAGACCGAGGATCCGAAGAACGCGAAGGGCATCGTCAAACGGGATATCATAGAGGTCATCACCGCCGGAACCGCCACCGAAGACAACTTCATCGAGGAGAAGAGCAATAATTTCATCGTCAGCGTCATGCCGTCGCCAGGGCAGGGAAACAAGCAGCGTGCTTCGGCGACGCCGGAAGAAGCCACACCGTGGGGCATTGCCATATGCGATTTGTCGACCGGCGTGTTCGAGGTCGAGGAGTTGCCGCCGTCCAGGCTTGTCGAAGAACTCGTGCGCATCGATCCCTCGGAAATCCTGTTCGCCGACACCGAGGCCGAAGGTCCCGCGTACGCCATGGTGTCGAACCATATGCGCAGCGTGGTGCTGTCGAAATACGATTCGTGGAAATTCGCGTTTGAAAACGCTTCGAATTGTCTGACCGTTCATTTCGGCGTGGTTTCGCTTTCCGGCATGGGCCTGGAGCCGTTCCGCGTCGGCGTCTGCGCCGCAGGCGGGCTATTGGCATATCTCAAGGAACAGAAGAAGAACGATCTCAAGCACATTCTTGCCCTGACACCGCGCTCCCTGTCCGCGTATGCCGGACTCGACCCTTCCACCATCCGGAACCTCGAACTCCTTCGGCCCATGCATGCCGACGACGCGGGCGGCACGCTCCTTTCGGTACTTGACAAGACAGGAACAGCCATGGGCGGCCGTCTGTTGCGGGCATGGATCACGCATCCGCTCAAGGATGTGGCGACGATCACGCAACGGCAGGAGAGCGTCGCCTGGCTCAAGACCGACGTGTTCGTGCGCGGAGAAACCGAGCTTTTCCTGAAGCAGATCGCGGACATCGAGCGGCTCATCGGCCGCATCACCTTCGAGCGCGCCAACGGGCGTGACGTCGTTGCGCTTGCCCGGTCGCTCGAAATATTCCCCCGGCTTGTCAAGATCCTGAGCGCCGCTTCCTGCGACATGGTCCGGCACCTCAGCGCGGCGCTGACGGGATTCGACGACGTCGTCGAGCGCGTGGATAAGACCATCGTGGTGAGCCCGCCGCTGTCGATCAGGGAGGGAAGCCTCATCAAGACCGGCGTGTCGGCCGAACTTGACGAAATAAGAAACGCCTCGGTCAACGGCAAGAAATGGATCGCCGCGCTCCAGGAGTCCGAACGCAGCCGCACCGGCATTTCGTCGTTGAAGGTCGGCTACAACAGGGTGTTCGGCTATTACATCGAAGTTTCAAAAGCGAACCTTGCCACGATCCCGGACAATTACATCCGCAAGCAGACGCTGGTCAACGGCGAACGGTTCATCACGCCCGAGCTCAAGGACATGGAAGCGAAGATCCTGGGCGCCGAGGAAAAATGCGCCGCGCTCGAATACGAACTGTTCGTCGCGCTACGGTCGTTCATCGCGGCCCAGTGCGGACGCATCCAGAAGGCGGGCGCTGCAATCGCGACGCTCGACGTTCTGGTGTCGCTGGCCCGGGTCGCGTCTGAAAACGGGTACGCCCGTCCGCTGCTCAACGACAGGTGCGACATGATCATCAGGGACGGCAGGCACCCGGTCGTGGAGCGCATGATTCCCTCGGGCGACCAGTTCGTTCCCAACGACACTGAGCTGCGCGCGGACACGGCCCAGGTCCTGCTCATTACCGGTCCCAACATGGCGGGAAAATCCACCTACCTGCGGCAGAACGCGCTCATCGCGCTTATGGCGCAGATGGGATCGTTCGTACCCGCGGCGGCCGCTGAGATCGGCATTGTTGACAAATTCTATACGCGGGTGGGCGCCTCGGACCGGCTGGCGCGGGGACAGAGCACGTTCCTGGTGGAGATGATCGAGGTGGCGGATATTCTCAACAATGCAACGGACAAGAGCCTGGTACTGCTTGACGAAGTAGGACGCGGCACGTCGACCTTCGACGGCATCAGCATCGCCTGGGCCGTTGCCGAATATCTGCACGAGTCGGCCGGGCACCGGGCCCGCACCCTGTTTGCCACACATTATCACGAGCTCACGGAACTGGCGCTTTTGATGCCGCGCATCAAGAACCTGCACATCAAGGTTAAGGAGTGGAACGACCGGATCATTTTCCTGCGCAAGATTGACGAGGGCAGCTGCGATCATTCGTACGGCATCCAAGTCGCCAGGCTGGCCGGCGTGCCCAAGCCGGTCATTTTGCGCGCAAAGGAAATTCTTGCCAACCTTGAAAATATGGAATTGACGCCTGACCATAAACCGGTTCTTGCGCGTCACCGAGACGAGAAGATCGCCAAGACGGCCGGACGCCAGACCGACCTGTTCACCGACGACGGCGTTCAAATGAACCTGATGGACTCGATGCTTGGGGAAATACTCCAGCAGCTACAGAATCTCGACCTCAATAACCTCACGCCGCTTGACGGCCTCAACCTGCTTTCGGAGCTTAAGAAAAAGGCGGGGAATATTCCAGAGTGACTAGGACTTATCAGTAGTCCAATTAGTTTTCCCCTCCATCTCCCTAAGGGAGCGTTTTTGAAGTGCCCCCGTAGGGCGACCCTTGGAAGTACCCGACGGGGTAGGTTAGGGGGATTTGCTATTTGAACGTCACCATGGTGGAGCCCAGCCGCTCATTTTCGTAGCTGAGTTTGATGAAATCGGAAGCAAACGCCCCTCTGCAAATCCTCACTTCGTCAAGTTTGCCCGAGAAACTCTCGCCGGTAATCAAGTCCCATGAGCCGATGGTCCAGGATTGGTTGTTGGACGGGACCGGTGGTATGGGAGACGGAGTAATCTGTATAGAGCTTATCATGACGCCATTGACATAGAGACGAGCCGTTGTTCCGTCGTAGGTACCCGAAAGGTGTGTCCAGGCGTTCACCGGCAGCGTATTGTCGCTGGCCGCATAAAAGGTATACGTTGGGGACAACCCGACATGAAATTGGACGGACGTTGTGTTCACTGCGGGGAGTTCCAATGAATAGATCTGGTATGGCGTTGTGTAGCTGGTCCAGGGTTTACAGACAATCTTTGCGTTGGCCGTAACGCGGACCGGATAAACCCAGGCGCTTATCGTTATTTGCTGGGGTGTCGGCACATTTCCCGCCAAGAGAAAACTATTGTTTGGTAAACTGTCCGCATGCGAAATTATGCCGTCACCGGTAAGCAGGGCCGGGTTGTTGCCCGTCGGCGAAAGAGTCGCGTTAAATGCATTCTGCGCGGAATTCATGTTCTGCCCCTGCGCTGCATCGTTCATGTGCCATACGCCGAGAAATCCCATGGCCGTGTCGAAAACCGCTTTGCCATTGGAAGAGCCTGGGGCGGTCGCGGCGCCCCAGGAAATTTGCACGTACTGCGTGTCGCTATTGGCAAATACGGTGTCGAGAAGCACCCAGATCGCGGCTTTTCCCCCGGCGCTGTCCCAGGACTCGATTTCATAAGGACGCGCCGTTCCATTGGATTTCGCGAATCGAATGTCCTGACCGTTTTTCCCCGCATCCTGAAACGGAAAGAACGATTTGTCAAGACGCACGAGAAGCGGGAAGTTCACGACGTTTCGCGTGATTTGTGCCGCGGCGGCCATGGTATTGACGACGACCTTCCCGGTGTATCCGCCCACATAGGAAATGAAAAACGCAAGCGAGTCGGCATGCCCGGCCTTGTCCTTCACCATGACATGGACCGTATCCTTGCTTTTCGTTACCGAGGTTTTAGGATTGAGGATAAGGATGAATTTGCGCGTTGAATCGATCCCGATCACCGACTCGGAGAGCGGCCACCGTATCCTGGCAGTGAGTTGTTCGGAGACAGCGGGGTCAGGGTCATGCACGGAGAAGAACAGCGTCTCCGGCATTGTCGTATTCGACAAGTCAAGTTCGCCGTCTTTCAGGGCCGGAATGGTGCTTGACACAAACAAGGAGCACGGCCGGTTCGGAGGGACAACCACGATCGCGGGCCGCAGCGTATCGCTCCGAAAGAAGCGGTCGGTAACGGACAGGATAAGCGCCTGACGGCCGGTGTCGGCAAGCAGGGGGCGCCATTTCAGGACGCTGTCGTGCATGATAATAGCGCTGCTACCCGAGAGCAATGCCGCGGAAAATGCAAGCGGGACATTTCCAAAATTATTCAGGGTCTTCAGAACAACCGAAAGGCTGTCGCGGCCGACTTCGAGGCTCGCGGGAAAATCGGCCAGCGTGGTGACAAAACGGACGCGCGGCGGCATATTTGTTGTGTCGCCGATGACAAGTGAGTGAAACGAAAATTCCGCAGACTGGTACCCGTCGTACAGGCTTATCGTCACACCCTGCATGCCCGTGTCCGAGATCGTCGGCACCCAGTCGATACGGCCGCTCTGATACGCAGTAAGACTTGACGGACCGGAAATCTTGGTCACCGTGATCGGGTCTTTGTCGGGATCGTCCCAAATCAGAAAATCGCTGTAGGTCGTGCCGGCGTAAATTTTGTCGGGAAACGAGGGCATGCGCGTAATGACCGGCACGCCGTTTTTGAACACGGTGATCGTGTCACGCGTCACGTTGTTCGCCTTGTCGGTTGCCGTGACCACGATGGCGTTGCCGCTTGGGCGATGCACCAGCGCCACGGTATCGTACCAGACGACCCCGTATCCATCAGGGGCCGCGGTAGCGACGGCGCCGTTGACCTGCAGGCTTTGGATGCCGCTTGCCTCGTCGAACGCGATAATCTTGAGAATGGCGTTGTCGCGGGGGGTATACAAATGATCAGCTTGTTGCCCGTCTGTCGTAATTTCCAGGATGACCGGCGCCGTCACATCCTTAATGGCCGGGTCGTAATTGATCTGAAGCGCTTTTGACGCAAGCGTATCCCCGCGCAATGAAAACGCCAACAGCCTGATCGCGTTCAGGCTGTCGCCGAGCGTGCATCGGAAACTCCATTGTGCGGTGAGTTTTCCCCGGGTTGTATCCGGCGGCAGAACTTGGACGCCATTGAGCCACATCTTTACAACGGCAACGACCGAGTCGTGTGAATAATCCTCCAGTCTTCCGATGATCACCTTGTCCCTGGCCACGGAAACCGAACTGTCGGATGAAGGGTCGATGACCGTGAACACGGGGCCGCTGGAATGCGACAGTGTGTCGAAGCGAAGATAGAAGGTGTCGATGGATCGGTTCTGAAACCGCTGGTTGTCAATGGCGGAAATCACTACGGGAATGAATCGTTTGATCGTATCGATGCGGCTGAAGATATGAATGTAAAAGGGGTCCTCGTTAATACTGAAAGCCGTGCCATTCACGTGTGTGGAACAGACGGGCATGGATTGCGCAGGATCCCAAATTTTGAGCCGCAGGTAAAATGTCGTGTCGCCGGTCAGAATCGTGTCGTTGTTCGAATAATTTGGATTGACGCAGACGATTTTCGGGCCCGCAGTGTCAAGAAGATCAAAAGTAAAGTCGGTTTTCGGCGAGGAAATGGTTCCGACAGGGTCGGAAACCCAAAGCTGGCCCTTGGTGATGTATGACGACAGTTTGACAACCGCAGATGCATGCGGCAGCGGCGAGGTCACGACATAACCGCTGCCGAAGTCCCAGTGATAGACAACGTCAGCATCACCCACGGGCGTGGTCGCAAGCTTGACCTCGTCGCCGTAACTGCCCTTGATCACCGGCTGGGAAAGCGGGCTGCGGCAATAGAGTAGAAACTCCTGCGAAACCGGCGGGGCGTTCTTGCGGAACGTGGTCATGGCAAGTTCTTTCCAACCGGTATCGGTAAACGACACCAGATACGTCGCCGCGTCAGCAGAAAACGGCGGCCGCAGAATGAGTGTGTCGGGATTGCGGCGGTTGTCTTTGGTGAAAAAACCCACCGAATCCACGAGATCACGTACCGCAATCCTGGTTTGCAATGTATCGGTTGTGAAGATAGCGAGAGTGTCACGGTCGGAAAATGATGCGTGGGAAACGACCGCGCCGGCGCGGGAAGGATCGGTAAATGGATTGTAGTCGTTTGAACAGAAACACAGGACGAGCGCGACAAACGCGATGCACGAGAGGCTATACCGGATCAAAATCATAGAGGCGTTTCCGTCCTAGTACCGAAACGACCAAGAAAAACCTGCAGCGCCGACGAGTCCGAGGCAGTACCCCGCGATCATGAACCCTTCGTTTCGGTTCCGTGCCGTGCGCGCCGACAAATAATCCGAATTTGTAAAGGTGTAAAGGTCTCCCTTCACCTCGTTGAGCCTTGTCTGGTTGGCATTCGTCTGCATGGTGAAAATCGCGCCGACCGCGACACCGCAGAGAAAGGCGGAAAGCCCGCCGATGCGCAGAGAGCTGCGCTTCACGGCATCAGGATCTTCCAAAATCTTCACCGGAACGCCGTCCACGGCAGCGTTTTTCACCGAAAGGGAATATGAAAACGGGTCGGCAGTGACGGTCAGCGGCATGCCCTCGATCGTCAGGTTGGCGCGACCGTTTTCCTGGAATACCCCATTGGTGATGCGGATGAATTTCGTGAGACTGTTGATACCGTATACGGAGTATGCTATCTCAAAGTTCTGCATGTCCGTCCCGATTGCATCGTCGTGGATGAAAATGCCGTTCCAATCGTACGAGTTGGGATTGAGGCTGGCTGCAGGGTTGAACCGATGATCGTTTTCCGAGGTGAATATCACCGGTTTGTCGGGAAGACCGAATATCACGAGTTTTCCCTGTACATGCAATCCGGTGAAATTCTTGAAAAGAAGTACGGTCCCCGATTGAATGGTGACTGTTTTTCCTGCCGGGACATAAATGTCGGTGGTGACGAGATAGGGCCCTTTTTCAGCAAGCAGCGCCTTGGGCAGATCGCCGACCAACGGAGAAAAAACCGGGGCATCGCCGGCGCCGCACCATGACGCGGCGCCGAACGCAAAAAAAACGACTCCAAAGAACATGCGGGAGGGCCATCGGTGCGGGGTCATCCTTTGATCCCTTTTCCACGGTCGCCGATGCGTTGCATCTCGAGGACCGCCTTCTGGAAATAATTGTGCTCCGGCGTCGAACGGAACAGCAGCTTGACTTCGAACCAGCTGTCAAGCGCGTTCTGCATGGTCGTCTTGCTGGGATGACTGTCGAATTCCTTGGTATAGCACTGGGCCTTGTAAAACAGCATTTCCTGGCGCAAGGTTGCGGGGCTGAGGAAGTCGCAGCGGGTTTTCGCACTGAGGTCGAGATAGGCAAGGCACTTTGCCGTGTTGTTTTCCCGGAAATACTGCTTCGCCTTGTCAAGATAGAACTCGCCGTCTTCGACGGCGGAAACGGCAAGAATCTGCGCCGCGCGGCCGTGCTCATTCAAGGTCTCGAACAACCTGAGCTGAAACAGAACAACGGTCTTGGAATCCTTTTGCTCGGGCGAGAGAAGGCCGTACACCTTCAGCGCCTGCTGATGGTGCCCTGTTTTGACTTCCTTGACGAAAATGTCCGCAAGATCCTCGGTGCCGTACTGCTGTTTCAATTCGGCTACGAAAAGGTCCGGATTTTGCCGCGCTGCAGGGGCGGGCTTCGAGCCGCGGTCGATGCCCGAGGACGCAGCCGGAGCACGTGTGCTTTTTCCCAGTATCACATCCGAAACCGTCTTGACAGACGGGGCCTGCGGCACAACGGCCGGCTGCACCGTTTGCTGCGGCGCGGTCACCTTCGGCGGGAGGTGACGGACCGTTCGGACCACGACGACGGCCGCGACACACAGCAGCACCATGCCCGCAACAACGCCGATTTGCCGCAGGGGCAGGCGGCGTCTGAGGCTGACGATAGTCTTTGAGGCTCCGGCAACAGCCATGAAATCGGACATGACGCCTTCGGGACTGCGCTGTGTAATACTTTTGTGGACCCTCGTGAGTTCGGAGAGCAACTCGTCAACGCTTCCCGGCCGTTTGTCCCGGTCGCGGTTCATGCATTTTTGGGTCAACCGTTTGAAGCGGGGAGGAATCTTCACCGCAAAGGACTCGAGCGGCTTGAACTCGTTTTTTATTTTCCTCATCATCAGGGTTGATATGTTGCTTTCAGGGAAGGCTTTGGTGCCGGTCACGGCTTCGTACAGGACGGCGCCAAGCGAGTATATGTCGGTGCGGATGTCCGCGGTCTTTCCTTCGAGGAGTTCCGGTGACAGGTACTGCATGGTACCGAGCACCGAAGAATTGTCGGTCGTATGGATGGACGCGTCGATCGGACGTGCAACGCCGAAATCCATGAGCTTGACAACACCGGAATGAGCGACCATGATGTTGTTGGGCTTCATGTCGCGATGAATGATACCGTGGTAGGTCTGGCCGTACAGGGCGTACTCATGGTTATGCGCATAGCGCAGCGCCCTTCCGATCAGGATGCCGATGGATGTGCATACCTCAAGGGGCAGGCCGCCACGGTCTGTAATAAGTTTGTCCAGCGTGAACCCGTCGACCTTTTCCATTTCGATAAAGGGAAGACCGTTCCACTCGCCCACTGCATGAATTTCAACGATATTGGGATGATCCAGCTTCGCGGTGATCTTGATTTCTGTTTCAAAGCGTTGTTTTGAATCCAGCGAATAGTTCGGGTGAAGGAGCTTGACTGCCCTTTTGACTTCAAGGTGGGAATTCCAGATTTCATAGACATTCGACATGCCGCCGATACCGAGAAGGGAAATGATGGTGCCGGATCCAAGAGGCACAGCCTTGGATCCGTCAGGCAAAATAACGACGTGCGGCACCCTTTTCAGCGTGAACCCGGAGCCGCCAGCCTGATCGTTGTGGGAATTTTCCGGAATATCGTTCGTGTTCATTATTCTTTTCGCGTATTATGTAACATGGTATAAAACAAATGATTACAGCAATCATTCGGCAATTTGTCGAATGATTTGGGCAAAACGAACCATTATATATAATAGCATAAAAGCTTCAATAATACAACCGAAATGCGTCGTTTTTCGTTTGGAATGAATTGTCTACAGGGGACTAATTTCAAGGCGCAAGCACAGAAAATTCCCCTGAAAAGAAAGGGACCCTCGGTGCTGAGGAGTATTGCGACGCCGGTAAGCGCTCACGTCGTCCTTGCTGCATCCCAGTCCGACTTTACCATCAATTCCACAAGCTTTTCAAACGAGACTGTCGGTTTCCAGCCGAGGTCCTTTTGTGCCTTGGCGGGATTGCCGAGCAAAAGGTCGACCTCTGTCGGCCGGTAATATTTTGGGTCGACCCGAACAACCACCTTGCCGGTCAAGGAGTCTGTGCCTGTTTCGCTCGCACCTTCGCCCGACCATGCCAGCTTCATGCCAAGACATCCAAACGCCTTTTCCGCAAATTCCCGTACCGAATGAGTTTCGCCGGTCGCGATGACGTAGTCGTCGGGAACGTCCTGCTGCAGCATGAGCCACATTGCGTTCACGTAATCCGGAGCATATCCCCAGTCGCGCTTGGCACTGAGATTGCCGACGTACAGACAGTCTTTCTTTTTTTCCTTGATGGCCGCCGCTGCCATGGTTATCTTCCTGGTCACGAAATTTTCGCCCCTGCGCGGGGATTCATGGTTAAAGAGAATCCCGTTGCTGGCATGGAGCCCAAATGCCTCGCGATAATTCACGACGATCCAAAATGCGTACTGCTTTGCAACAGCATAGGGCGATCTCGGATAAAACGGGGTAGTCTCGGACTGGGGCGTTTCGCGCACCTTGCCGTACAATTCGGACGTTGACGCCTGATAAAAGCGCGTCTGGATGCCCATGTCCTTGATCGCGTCGAGGATCCGGAGCGTGCCCGTGGCATCCACATCGGCGGTATATTCAGGCACCTCGAAAGATACAGCCACGTGCGACTGTGCCGCGAGATTGTAAACTTCGTGAGGCTTTACTTTTTCAAGCACCCGGTTCATGTTGCTCGAGTCCGACATGTCGCCGTAATGAAGGGAAAAATCAGTCTTTCGGTCATGCGAGTCTTTGAACAGGTGATCGATTCGTTTCCTGTTGAAGTAGCTTGCCCGACGGATCATGCCGTGTACTTCGTAGCCTTTTTCAAGAAGCAATTCAGCGAGGTAGGAGCCGTCCTGGCCGGTGACTCCGGTGATAAATGCGCGCCGTTTCATTGGGTCCTTTCATTCTTTCGGGATGCCATATATTTTTATGCGAGCGGAATAATATTAATATACTACTATGGACAATCTTCCACCCAACAGATTACAGGCTCTTTTCTCCGGGCTTTCGGGCGATTCCTCGACCGTTACGACCAAGGGCAAGAGGGTTTTCCTCATTGTCATGGTTGCGGTGTTGTGTCTGTCCGGCGTGGTGACCGGAGGAGCGTGGTTCCTCTACCGGATGTACCAGACCCTGCCGACGGTCGATCAACTCGAAAATATCGAGCCGCCCCTGTCGTCAAAGGTCGTCGGACGGGACGGGTCGCTGATCCATGAGTTCTCCATAGAAAAACGGTCATGGGTGTCTCTGTCCGAGATTCCCCAGAACCTGATCAACGCGGTCATCGCCATCGAGGACAGGAAATTCTATACACACTGGGGCGTTGACGCAAAAAGAATCATCGGCGCGGTGTTCGTCAACATCGGCAGGCGCCACTATGCCCAGGGCGCGTCGACGCTCACCCAGCAGCTTGCCAGAAATGTGTACTTATCTTCAAAGACGTCCATGATCAGGAAGATCCGCGAAGCCATGACCGCGGTCCAGGTCGAACAATACTATACAAAACGGGAAATCCTCGAATTATACTTGAACCAGGTTTATCTCGGAGGCGGAGTCTACGGCGTGGAAGCGGCAAGTCAGAGTTATTTCAGCAAGCATGTGTCGGGGCTTTCCCTGAACGAATGCGCGGTGCTCGCCGGCCTCATCCAGCTCCCTGAGCGGTTCAGGCCCGACAAGCAATCCAATCTCAAACGCAGCGCAGTTCGCCGCAGTGCGGTACTCAAGGCCATGCTGTCTATGAAGTTCATTGACAAAAAGCAGGCGGACGAGGTCATGGTCATGGACGTGCCCACCAATCCGCAAAGCGACGTGTCCAAACGCGCCCCCTATTTCATTGAAATGGTCAGGAAATACTGCGAACAAAAATACGGGGACGATCTCCTGTACAACGGCGGGCTGACCGTATACACCACGCTCGATCCTTTGGCCCAGGATTCCACGGATGCGGCCACGGCCGCGCACCTGAAGAACCTGCAGAACAAGATGAACAACTACTATCTTGACAAGACAAGAATACACCACAAACTCAAGATACCGCGGGAATTCTTTGAAGCGCATTTCGATTCGATCTATGCCGCCCACAAAATCGAATGCGAGGCGTTTCCGGATTCCATGCGCCGCCGTATCGTGCAGACCGCGCTCATCGCCATGGACGTCAAGACCGGGGCCATCCTCAATCTCGTGGGCGGCAGGAACTTTCTTGAAAGTAAATTCAACCGGGCCGTGCAGTCCGTGCGCCAGCCCGGATCGTCGTTCAAGCCCATCGTGTATACCGCGGCCATGGAGCACGGGTTTACACCTGCGAGTGTGGTCCTGGACCAACCGATCACCATCATGACTCCCCAGGGGGAATGGCGGCCGGAAGATTATGAAGGCAAGTTTCAGGGTCCCGTGACGCTGCGGTATGCGCTTGCTCATTCGCTGAATCTTGTCGCGATCCAGGTCCTGATGCAGATTACCGGCGACACGGTGGTTGCGTATGCCCGCCGCATGGGATTAAAACAGCACCTCGATCCTGTTCCGTCACTTGCCATCGGCTCATGCGAAGTCATGCCTATGGAGCTTCTGAACGCCTATGCGATTTTTCCGAACAAAGGCGTGAAGGTCACCCCGTATTTCATCGAACGAATTGTTGACAAAAACGGAAATGTGCTCGAGGAGCACGAGCAGCAACCGGGCGTTCCGGTGTTGTCCCCGAAGACGTCGTACCTGATGTGCAATCTGCTCCAGTCCGTGGTCCAGCACGGTACCGGCGCCGCGATCCCTGGTTTGGGGTTCAACCGGCCGTCCGCGGGAAAAACCGGAACCTCAAACGATTTCTCCGACGCATGGTTTGTCGGATTCACGCCGGATATCGCCTGTGTGGTCTGGGTCGGCATGGACGAGCGCCGGTCCCTCGGCTATGGCGTCACGGGCGCGCTGGGAGCAATACCCTTGTATGTCAAGGCGATGATCGCGTTGCACAAGAAGGTCCCTGTCGAGGATTTCGAAAAGCCCGACAGCATTGTCAGCGCCAAGGTATGCTCCATTTCGCATAAAATAGCCACCGCATATTGCCCGCAATCGTACGACGAAGTTTTCATACAGGGAAACCTGCCCGATGCTTGCGACATGCATGGCCCGGGCCGTGCAAAGAGCGAGAACATCATGAACATGTTCGGCGGCGCCCACGAGCAGGAAACAAAGGTCCCGCCGAAAAAGAGATTGATGTATTGATCGATCCGCCGGTTTTTCCCGTAGGGGTTCGCCATGGCGAACCCGAACGATGATAATGGACAATAAATAATGCAGGGTTCGGCATGCCGAACCCCTACAACATCGCCGAAACAGACTATTTTCCGACCATGTCCGACATCAACCCCGACATCCTCGATTCCCTCGACCGGTTCCCCCAGAGCCCCGGCGTGTATATCATGCGGGATGGGGCAGGTACGCCGCTGTACATCGGTAAAGCGGTCAACCTGAAGAGCAGGGTCCGGTCCTACTTTCTTGACACGCACGACGACAGGCCGCACATTCCGGTCATGATGCGGCGCCTCCATCACATCGACTGGATCGCCACCAATACTGAGACCGAGGCGTTGATCCTTGAAGCAAACCTCATCAGAAAACACAAGCCGCATTTCAATATCGACCTGAAAGACGATTCTCATTATCCGTATATCAAGATCACGGTCAATGAGCCGTTTCCGCGGCTTCTCATCGTGCGCCGGGTGGACAACGATCACGCACGGTATTTCGGTCCGTACACCGACGTCGCTGCCATGCGCAGGATCGTGGATTACAGCCGCAGGATTTTCAAGATCCGCGATTGCAACAAGAAATTGCCGCTGTCCAGGCCGGTACGGCCATGCGTCAATTTCGGCATGGACCGGTGCAGCGGGGCCTGCGCGGGCAAAATCACCGAGGCCGACTACAAAAGCAACATCGACATGCTCATCCGGTTTCTCTCCGGCAGGCGAAATGATATTGTCGTTGACCTCAAGACTCGCATGGACAAGGCCTCAGCGGAAATGCGGTTCGAGGACGCCGCCCTTATCCGGGACCAGATCAATCTCATCGGCGATGCGTCGCGGTTGCAGAAGGTCGACCTCGCGGCGCCGCAAATCGATTGCGACGTGTTCGGCATATTCAAGGGAGACCGGTCGCTTTGCCTTGCCGTGCTGCATGTGCGGGAAGGGCTACTCATGTCCGCCCGGAGATTCGCGTTTGACAAAAACGCCTGGGAATCCACGGAAGAAGGCATGGAACCGCTGGTGCTTCAGTATTATCTTGACACAAAAGACATGCCGGCAAAGGAAATCATCGTCAGCGCAGACCTTCAGCTCGTCGACGCCGGAGTGCTGTCGCAAGCGCTTTTCGAACAGTATGGCGTGAAAATCGAGGTCACGGTCCCGAAAAAGGGCCCGAAGAAGATCCTGGCGGACATGGCGATAAAAAACGCGCGACTATATCTGATGCAGAAACTGCCCGCCAACGCCATGGATGATCTTTCGGACATGGTCGAATTGCTCAAACTGCCGAGGATCCCGCACGTCATCGAGGCGTTCGATATTTCCAATCTCGGCGAAAGCAATGCGGTCGCGGGTATGGTGCGGTTCAAGGACGGCCAACCCGACAAATCAGGATACCGGCGGTACAAGATAAAGACCGTGGCAGGACAGAACGACTTTGCCATGATGATGGAAGTGGTGACGCGACGCCTCACCCGCCAGAGCGAAGAAGGTACTCAGTTCGCCGACCTGTTTCTCATTGACGGCGGGCTGGGGCAGTTGCACGCGGCCATGGAGCCGCTTGCGAAGTTTGCCAACCCGCCCATGGTCATTTCGCTTGCGAAAAAAGAAGAGCATATCCATTCGCCGTATACCGATGCGCCGGTGCAGCTGCCTTCGACGCATCCGGTTCGCAAATTCCTTGAGCGCATCCGCGATGAGGTGCACCGCTTTGCCATTACCTATCATCGCGGACTGCGCGGCAAGCAGGCAGGCGCGTCGGTGTTGCAGTCGGTACCGGGCATGGGAAAGAAGCGGGTTGTGGAGCTGCTCAAGCATTTCGGGTCAGTGAAACGAATTTCCGATGCGACCGAAGACGAAATCGCATCCGCAAAAGGAATGCCCAAGACCTTGGCGCATGAGCTCAAGGCGTTTCTGGAGAAGCTCAAGACTTCAGGTCCGTCTTGAGATCCTTTTCATGGTTTGCGCCCTGTTCGCCATGTATATTTTCCATGTTGACAATAAAGGCGCGAAACCATGATTCGAACTCTTTCCCTGCTTTGCGTCCTTGTTTTGAATGCGCTTGCGCAATGCAGCCGCATTGAAAACAATCTATATCATTATCCGGACCAGACGTTCCTCATAAATCAAACGCACATCGAATGCGTTGTCTTGGACAAACCGGACTATTTTGCGCCGGCCATGACGGGAAACGATGGTTCCGCTGCGCAACTCTCAAGCAAAACCTGCAGCGCCGGCATTCCCGACATTTTTTCCATTTACACGGCCATGCTTTGCCGTTGCGATTCGTTTTGCAACACCGTTTTGGCCAAACAATGCGCCGCCATTTCCAATGTCAGACGCTGCACCCTGATTGCATACGTAAAGACCTCTTGTGATGAATCTTCGGAAGACGACCCTCTGTCTGCGATTTGACCAAATCAACAATCGGTAGGCCAGGAATAGGCGTCCGACCTCATTCCTTCTTTCCCCCCTCTCTTGAAAGAGAGGGGGCCAGGGGGTAAGTTGCATTGCAAACATTCAACAGGAGATCAACCATGTCTTTGAGACATAAAACCATCAAACTGCAGCGCTGGCTCAAAAAGCTTGACGGCTGTGCCATTGAATACGACCTTGAACAGTACAGATCCGTACTCGGTGAAATCTTGAAATGCAGAAATGTTTACGAGTCCAAGAACGACAGCGAACTCAAAGCAATTTCTCTTGATCTTGCCGACAGGGCTCGGGCAGGTCAGAGTCTCGACAAATTATTGGTCCAGGCCTACGCCCTGGTTTATGAAGCGGTGCGGCGCACTCTGCATATGGAGCCGTTTGACGTGCAAATCCTTGGCGCGATTGTCATGCATCACGCTAAGATCGCTGAAATGCAGACCGGCGAGGGCAAGACCCTGACCGCTGTTTTCCCAGCCTATCTGAATGCGCTGGCCGGAAAGGGCGTGCATATTCTGACATTCAATGATTATCTCGCAAGCCGCGACGCGGAATGGATGGGGCCTGTGTATGAATTTCTGGGACTTCGCGTCGGCCATATCCAAGAAAGCATGAGCACTGGCGAACGCATGGCGGCGTACTCGTGCGATGTCACGTATTGTACGGCAAAAGAATCGGGCTTCGACTATCTGCGCGACGGCCTGTGCATGGACCCGGCGAATATCGTTCATCGGGATTTCAACTACGCAATCGTTGACGAGGCTGATTCGATCCTCATTGACGAAGCGAGAATACCGCTTGTTATTGCCGGCAGGCTCGACACCGGGACAAAAGAACCGCATAAGAAGGCAATGCCGGAAATCATGGCGGAGTTCGTAACCACGCTCGAACGTGATATTGATTTCGAATTCGATGCATATGCCAGGAACATTTTCTTGACTGACAAAGGCTTGAAAAAAGCGGAAGAAAATCTCAAAGCCGGCGGCCTCTATGATGCTGACAATTTTGAATCCCTTTCCAGCCTTCATTACGCGTTGCACGCTGAGTTCCTGCTGCACCGGGACAAGGACTATATCGTCCGCGATGCAGGGGTGGAACTGGTTGACGAATGCACCGGACGGGTCGCGCTGCGGCGGCAATGGCCGCACGGCCTGCAGGCTGCGGTGGAGGCAAAGGAAAAATGCGTTCGCAATTCCCATGGCAGGATTTTGAATTCAATGACCCTGCAGCAGTTCATCCTGCTGTATCCCGAACGTGCGGGCATGACGGCAACTGCCCAACCTGCAGAGGAAGAGTTCAGGTCATTCTATGGGCTCCCGATTGTGGTGATTCCGCCGGCAAGGGGATGCATTCGTAAAGACAACCCCGATATCATTTTCAAAACCAAACAGGCGAAATACGAGGCCGTGGTCCGGGAAATACTCGAAGTGCACGCGACGCAACGGCCCATACTCGTGGGAACGCAGACCGTTGCAGAGTCTTCGCTTCTCACGGAGCGGATTAGAAATGAAGGAATCGAGTGTTCGGTTCTGAATGCAAAAGAAGATGCACATGAGGCTGAAATCATTGCCAATGCCGGCAAGCCCGGCGCAGTGACGATCTCAACGAACATGGCAGGCAGGGGAACCGACATCAAGCTCGGAGGCGACACCGGCGAGGGGAGGGATTTTGTCGCAGGTTTGGGCGGCCTTTACGTGATTGCAACCAACCGCCAGGAAAGCAGGCGCATCGATGACCAGCTTCGCGGCAGGGCAGGCCGCCAGGGCGATCCCGGATCATCGCGTTTCTTCATCAGCCTTGAAGACGATCTGTTTGTCAAGTATCATCTGAACGATCTCATTCCAAAAAAGTTCTTCAGTGAGAACAACGCAATCGCATTCGATCATCCGATTGTCACAAAAGAAATCGACAGGATACAGAGGATCATTGAGGGCCAGCATTGCGAAATCAAAAAGACGCTGTGCCGGTACTCGATACTTGTGGAACAGCAGCGAGCGATTATTCATAGGCAGCGCAGGGCCATGCTGTTGACCGAAGAATCTGGCCGCTTTTTTGAAGAGCATGCGACGCAACAGTATTCCAGGCTCAATGATTCAATCGGAGAAAAGGAACTTAAGGAGCTCTGTTCCTCAGTTTACATTTCGCATCTGGACAATCACTGGTCAGGCTATTGCGAAGAAACAAACGACCTGCGGGACGGAATTCATCTGCGGCGGTGGGGAAAGCAGGACCCGCTGTTTGAATTCCAAAAAATCATCATTGCCATGTTTGAAACGTTCCTCGACCGCATCGAAAAAGACGCTCTTGAGGAATTTGCGCGGCTGGCAGCTTCCGGCGACATTTCGGCTATTCGAGCGGCTCGCACCAAAGTCCCGGGCGCGACCTGGACCTATCTTGTCAACGACGATCCGCTCGAAGACAAATTCGCCCTCGCGTTCGCAAACGACATCGGTTTCTCGGCTTGGGCGGGACTGTTGTGGCCTTTGACGGCGCTGTATTTCTTTATGAGAAAGACAAAGCAAAGACACGCTGAAACGGAATCTTGAATCCCGTCGATAAGTGCCGGTCCCAAAGGCCTCACGGCCGTCTGAACAGAAACTCCCGTTCGCCGTTGGTGCAGAGAAATGAGGCGTGCTGCTCAAGGGGCCGCATCGCGATCTCGATATCGCGGTTGGAACGGTGAAAGTAGGGCAATTTCAATTCAGGCACTTCTTCGAGCCCGACCATGGAATCGGTGACAATAGTTTCGATGTGTAAAGAAGGCCGCGGCACGGATGACGGGCCGGCAAGCATCATGATCAGGCCTCCCGGCTTCAGCATGGCAAACCATTTCTTCACGATCTCCGAAAGTAGCCAGGTCTCGAGGTGATCGGGAATGTCCCAGACATGGATTCCGTCGAAGTAACGGTCTCTGTAGTCTAGGACCGCAAGGGCCTTTTTGGGCTCGGAACTCGAGGGCTGGCGGGTCAATCGTAACATGAAATCACAAATGCTCAGCCTGGCGCCGAGGCTGAGGAAAAAAGAGACATTATTGCCCGACACGGGGCCGACATCCAGAATCTCGGGGTTTTTGCATTTGGCAATATGCGCCATATATCGCTGCAGCATCCTGCTCTGGAATGCCCCTGCGAGCCGGTCGTCGATTACCCGACCGGTGCGGCTCTCAACCACCTTTGATTGCATCTGGCCTAGGCCGGTTTTGTCGAGGGAGGTTCGCCTTTGACCGATTTTTGTGCCTGAGGCTGAGGCGACCCTTCGAACACGATCGCATCTCCGGTCTTTGAAGTTTTCTGCTCCTGTTTCTCCAGCTCAATGGTAGCTTTTATGTAGGCGCCGTCCTCGATCGCGATACGTTTTGCTATAATGGAACCGGTAAAATCAGCATCTTTGGTAATCTGCACTTTATTGTGTGCAACTACTTTGCCGATCATCTTTCCGCCTATCACCACATCCTCCGCATCAACATCCGCCTCGATATGACCCTTTGGCCCGATGGTTATGCGGTGAGACTTGGCCTCGATGGTTCCCTTTATCCGACCTTCCATGATGATATCTTCTTTGGCATGAACGGTTCCCTCGATGGTAATGTTCTCACCGATCACGGTTTCTTTTGAAGTGCCGGTCCTGGGAGCCACACCTTCATAGCCAGTCGCGTAGGAGGTATCTTTCTCTTTGAGCATGAATGAATCCTTTCCATTGACAAGAGGTTCCTGAAAATCGGCAGACCCACCAACCGGTTCGACTGCCGTGTTCTTCAGCTGCTGCCACAGCTGCTCGGCCTGGTCCTGCGTGTGTTGAAAAAAATCTTTTACTGAAGCCATTGTGCCTCACCGTCCTTTGTCGAAAGTGGTTTAATTCTTTGGTGCTTCAGATTTAGGCCCGGGCGGGCCTTCAAAGATGTAGATAGTATATAAATAGTAGATTTGAACATGATGTGCCACCAGAATGTTTCAGAAGATGCGTTTTTTTTGAAGAGGCAGAATTACGAACCACTGCCAATATTATTGTCACGACCCGCCCAAAATTTTCATCGCGTCGCGCACGGACATGACGCGGAGCTGCTGGTTTTTGAGGTAGGTCAAGAATCCGCGAAACGCGGATTCTTTGCAATAGTAAACCGGCAGCGGAGGGGCGGTGTCCGGCTGGATGACGTGAAAGCCGATCACGACCAGAGGCGCGCCGTCACGGCGCGCCTCTTCGACGCGTGCAATGATGTCATCGCTTGTGAAATCGCCTTTGACCGCGAAATAGCCGAGCTCTTTGGGGTCAACCCCACCCAGATAGTAGTAGTCATGCGACGTCCGGATATTGACAAAATAGCCGGCAACCATTGCCTTGACCGTGTCGTTGTACATGCCCGAGGCCCAGGCAAAGCTTTCATGGGAAAGCCCGTTTTGCACGAGAAAATCGTAGCTCGCCTTGATGCGCACGGCCGCAGAGTCGGGCGGCATTGCGGTCAGGTTGTCATGCTCCCGGCCGTGCCCGCCGCTTTCCCAGCCGGCCCGCTCCATTTCCTTTTCCTCATCAAGTGAAACGCTGCCTTCGGCGCCAATGAAGCTATTGGGGAAAAAATGGGTGGCTGTCCATGCCGTATCAGCTTGACGCATGAGTGCAAAGCCCACGGAATAGACCGATTGGTCCGCATCGTCAAAGGTGACGACCACGATGGGTGCCGGCTGGCTTTGCACAATAGGGAGAAATGCCTTTGAGCATGAACAAAACAAAAGCGCACAAAGCAAAAGCACATTGTGTCTGCGAAGGATTCCCGTTAAGGGGACTTTTTTCAAAAAGTTCCCGGTGCCCCCACAGGGGGTCAGGGGGGCCTTGGAAAGTGCGGCTCTTAGAAAACGAACCATAGTAATGCCGTGACGCGGTTAAGAAATGCTTCACCGGTGATTGTGGATTCCACACCAATGCGACAAAGAGTATGGTCTGAAATTGGGGCTATTGCCATGCCGAGTTGGGGCACATGCGAGCCGACGTTATTACTTTCCCGAAGGTATTCGTATCCTGCATACATTCCAAGCCATGAGATCATCATATACTGGGCGTCCAAACCCGTGAGCATTGAATGAAACGCATAAGCTTTATTGAAGTCCTTGTAGTAAAACATGCCGCTCACGGCAAAGCATGACGTTGGGACCATTCTCGCTTCCGTGAAAAGCTCGGCAAGATGGCCCGGTTTCATTGTGGGATTTCCATATCCCTGATACGCGGAATATTTTGCGGCAACATGGACCCCGAGCGTGTTCAGCGTCAAAGCCAGATCGTCACCTGCGGTAAGGCTGTTGTCCTGCGTCTCCAATTCGCCTGTCTGTACCCCCACAAGAACTTTTTCTGTAACCGATCCGTTGTCAAGCGCTGTCCACAAGACATGAGCAGCACCGTTTTCCCTGCTATTGATGGTCGCTGCGCCGGATAGTCCCATGGCGCCGAGCCTGGAATCGAGGCCAAGCCCGAACCCGTATGAATCCCAGATCACCGACGTCCTGGTGAACTCGTTGAATACGGAAAACGGTTTGTACAGGCTGGCGCGACCCACATGCGTCGACAGCATCCCTGTCCTAGCAACAAATTGGTTATGCCGGTACCCGAGCGACGCCTCTTCGATAAAGGGAGTTGAAAAATCCTGCGTGCCCTTAAGGTACACGGTGCAGAAAACCGCATCAGTAAAGTAGTGCGACAGCCATGTATCGATGATGCCGGATTCATTGGCCTTGAGGCCCGCCGGTTTCTGGTCCGTAATCTGGGCGCCTGCCCAGAGTTGGGCGTGCAGGGAATCGGGGAGCGCGAAGGCGTGCAATTGGAAAGAAGCGATGATGGCGATGCTGGCCGCAATAGACGAAAGTGCTCGCTCGATATGCAAAGCCAACTCCGCCTATCTCTTCCCGCCGCAATTGCACCGGCAGCTGAAACGAAGGCGGGGGAAAATACCCCGTTTGTTGCTGTGGAAATTGATGAACCCGTTGTTGCTGTTCACGTTTACGGTCTTATTGCAAAAGATGACAAGAATGACAAAAGCGACAACGCAGAGAAACAGAGCTGCAGTACTCATCAGTCGGCCGTGAACGCCGCCTCCGGTGCAGCATGTTTTCATCCGGATCCCGCAATGCGGACAGGTGCGGGCCGCGTCCGAAACCTGGTTTTTGCACTCAGGACAATTGACAAGAGACATAGAACGCTCCGATCGTGAGGAGGGGCATTGCTGTGAGAATAAAACTACATAACGGAGTGCGTCGTGCGCCAAAATCATGGCGATGGGAGCAGATCAATGTAAACCGGTCAGTCCCCGCTTGGCCCGAATTCCTTGAAATACACACAGTCCTCGCAGTCTTCGGAAACGTACTGAAACGAAATGCCTTCGATCATCCCGTCCACGATCCAGCAGGGCTGGCCCGTGGGTTTGATCTTCTTGAAGCATTCGTCGCAGGTGGTGGCGTTTTTCGGATTGTGATTCTTGAAATAGTCGAAACACGCAGGCCGTTCCTTAGGACGAACGGGCTTGGGAGCGGCTGCGGGCCTGGACACTGACGCGGCTACCGCGCTCCGGGCCGCTTCTTCCTTGACTTTTGCAGTTTCGAAAATGTCATGGGCGTCGCGGTGGTTCTGGACGATCTTCAGGATACGCGAAAGCTTGGTGACCGAGAACAGGTTGGTCACATACCCGTCCGAAGCAACGACAACGAGCATGCCCTTGGAAGCAAGCGCATCCTTGTGGATCTTGATGATGGCGCCCAGGCCGCACGAGTAGATGTTGTTGACGCGCGAGAGATCGAGAATGATCTTGAACCGGTTGTGCTGTTTGAGGTTTTCCCAGACCTTTTCCAAAGCTTTGGTGCGCTCGGAGTTGACCGTACCCTCGCACGTGATGACCGCGATGTCCGCGTCCGAGTCCGACGCAACGCCGGTATCCCGGTTCATGGTGATGTAGTAGGCGCATTGCTTGCATCGTTTCAACTGCTCGCCGGACTCCTCCTGGTACACGCCTTTGAGCACCCAGCATTTGACGTTTTCCATGTCAGCGGGGTTTTCGCGGAAGCTGTTCCACACGTAACATGCCCCGCGCTGCTCTTTTGAACATTTGGTGACTTCAAAGCATTTCACGATACAACATCCTTTCATGGAGCACCGCCGACAGGGGTCGGCGGCCACAAAAATTTCCTTCGGCTCAAGGAGCCGAAGTATACTTGTGCTACATCCCCTACGCAGAAGGCGCCCGACAAAATCAAGGACGCCTTCTGCGTAGGAGAATTACGTACCATATATACTATCATGACGGGCACGGCCTATGCAAGGGCAAGCGGGCCACAAATTATTTTGAGTCTGATGGACGAACAAAACAATCTCACCGTTGCATGGCTTGCGCTCAATTCGGTCACGGGTTTAGGCCCGGTCCGGGTCAATGAGTTCGTGAAACACTACGGATCCCCGCTTGCGATATTCGAAAAGGACGGCTGGTCCATCCTGAAACAGTGGGTGGCGTTTCATTCGTCAGCCGTGGAAGTTCCTGATCCCGCGCTTTTGCGTGAAAAAGCAACACAGCAGCTCGCGCGGGCAAAGGACCTCGGCGTCACGGTTTTGACCCCGTCCGACGCCCGGTTTCCGCCGCTCTTGCGCGAGATCGACGCGCCGCCGCCGGTTCTTTTTGTCAAGGGGAACCTCGATTGCTTTTCCGGCCACTGCGTGGGCGTGGTCGGCACGCGCAGGCCGACGCCGTACGGCAGGAACGCCGCGGCAGCCATCGTCAAGCAGCTCGTGGACCACACAATCGTTATCGTCAGCGGCCTGGCGCACGGCATCGACACGGTCAGCCACCAGACCTGCCTTGACAATGGCGGAACGACCATCGCGGTTCTGGGCTGCGGCCTCGACAGGATCTATCCCGCGGCAAACAAGAAGCTTTCCGAGGACATTCTCGTGGGCGGGGCCATGGTGTCCGAATTCGAACTCGGCACGCCGCCCGAGCCCTTCAATTTCCCGCGGAGAAACCGGATCATCAGCGGGCTTTCCGCAGGCGTGCTTGTGGTCGAGGCGGGAAAAAAGAGCGGCAGCCTGATAACGGCAAGTTATGCGCTGTCGCAGGGCCGCGAGGTCTTTGCGATTCCGGGCCCGATATTCTCGGACCAGAGCGACGGGACGTTCAGCCTGCTCAAGAGCGGGGCAGTGCCGGTGAAATCCGGAGACGACATCATTGAAAATATCCAGAGCCTGAAGCTCGCATCTGTCACGGCCGGGGCATATCGCGATCAGATTCGGCATACCATGCCCCTTGACCTTTTGACCGAAGCGGAACGGCACCTGTACGAATGCATTTCGTCCGTGCCGCAACGCCTCGACACGCTTGCGGAAAAGGCGCAGAAGGCTGTTAGTGACCTTTTCGACGTGCTCCTGAACCTTGAACTCAAGGGTCTGATACGGCAGGTATCGGGCCAGCAGTTTGTGAGACTCTAATGGCTTTGGGTAAAAAAATAAAAATCCGCAAAATCGGCAGGTGGATCGCCGTAGCGCTTGTCGTGGCGCTCCTGGTCTCGTTTTTTTCCGGGAAATCCAATATCGTGCGCATGTATCAATCCCTTTCCAACATCAGGAAGAAAGAGGCGGCCCTTGCCGCGCGCCACCATGAGATCGATTCTCTCAAGGCGCAGAACGCGAAATTGAAAACAGACACAGCCTACATGGAAAAAATCGCGCGCGAGAAGCTGGGCATGGCGCGCAAGGACGAAAAGGTGTACAAGTTCATCGAGGAGACCAAGTAGCCATGTACAAACTGTGGTACCGGTTCCGCCATCGCTTGACACATGCGGGACGTCAGATGCGGACGAACATGCTCGCCGGGTTCCTGCTGCTGCTGCCGATCTTCGCCTCGATACTCATTATTGTCAAGCTGTTCAAACTGCTGGATTCGTGGGCGTATTTCGCGGTCCCGCTCGCCTGGCGGGCGCATGTGGTGCCGGGCATGGGCCTCATCGCGCTGCTGTTTTGTGCCTGGTTCACCGGCTCGCTTGCGCGGAATTTTCTCGGACGGCGCCTGATGGGCTTTGGAAATTCGGTGCTCAAGAAGATCCCGCTCTTCAACAAATTGTACGGCCTGATAAAACAGATCGTTGACGCGGTCGCCGGCCCCAAGAAGAAAGTGTTCAACCGGGTCGTGCTGATCGAGTTCCCGGACAAAGGCTCATACTGCCTCGCCTTTGTCACGGCCAAGGAAAACACCGAGATCTCGGCGAAAACAGGGGAGAAAATGATCGGCGTGTTCCTTCCGAAGGTCCCGAACCCGACCGCAGGTTTTCTCATCTTTGTGCCCGAATCGAAGATCATCGACGTCAACGTCAGTATCGAGATGGCGCTCAAACTCATCGTGTCCGGCGGCGTTATTTCAGGCGACAAGAAGGGCCGCGCCGAGGGCCCGGAAGAACCGCTCACGCTCTCTTCCCTGGGCAGGCTTTTCAAGCCCGGCAAAAAACCGTTTCACGATCCGCGTGACTGAGACCTTGATTCACCTGATTTAGAAGATTCTCATGATTTTAACTGCGGAAGAAAATCTCAAAATCCAACGGACCGTATTCATATAATGTCCCCCCAGACCACCAAAGCGTTTGTTCTCAAGATAAGCCCGTTTAGGGAAACGAGCTGCATTCTCTGCCTTCTCACGTCTGAGCACGGGCTGGTGCATGCGGTGGCCAAGGGCGTGAAACGGAAAAGGGCCTGCGTGCCCTCGCTGGAACGCGGATTTCTCGTGGAGGCGGTGCTGTACAGTCGGCCGCACCGCGAGCTGCACACGCTCGGCGCGATCACGGTGCTCGATTATTATTCGTCAACAAGAACCGACTTGTTCAAGAGTACGGTGCGTGACATCATCTTCGAGGTGCTTCTCAAGACCATGTCCTGCGATTCCCCGCATCCCGAGGTTTTCTCATTTTGCGCGGACCTGTTTGGCAGGATGCAGGCAGCCGTCGCCGGCAGCTGTTTTCCGGCAATGGTCTGGGAGTTCTTCTATCATTTCTCCCGGCTCATGGGCGTCGCGCCAGCCCTTGACACATGCTCGTCATGCGGGAAAGTACTCTCCGGCACGGACGGGGCGTTTCTGCTCATGGAAAGCGGCGGCATGATCTGCGACGGATGCGCCAGGGCGGCCGGCGGCGCGCACAGCGGCCTGTTTCTGCCGTCCATGGTGCTTTCGTCCCTGAGAAGCACGCCCGCGGCAAACGATGCAGTCCGGGACATTTCCGTATCTGAGGCCAGACGTATCACGCACCTGCTTGCCCGGTATTGCCGGTATCATTTTCACTGTACCTCGGATTTCAAGTCGCTTGCGTTTTTGGACAGCATCCTGCCGGATGCGGCCGCCGACGCGGGCGCGACCGAAGGGGCCTATGAGCACGAAACAGTCAATTATTGACAATTACGATAAGCTGTGCAGGTATTGCGATTCTTTCTTCTCGTCGATACAGAAACTGCATGGCGACGACATGCGGTGCACAAAAGGCTGCAGCGCATGCTGCAAGCTTCATAGCGTATGTGCGCTAGAGGCCTCTCTCATGGCGCGGCGCCGGGCGGCCCAAAGGTCACGGATGCCGCCGCAAAGCAAAACGGACCTTCGGCGGCACGCATGCGCCCTGCTCAAGAAGAACGGGTGCGTTGTCTATGCGGCTCGTCCGATCATCTGCAGGACGCACGGACTTGCCATTTCCACGGACAAGAGAAAGACCGTGTGCCCCACCTGCTCGCTGAACTTTTCAACAAAACGCGATGTGCGCCTGCTCCCGAAACACCAGGTGTTCGACTCCGCCGCGGTGACGGACAATCTCATGCGGCTCAACCTGGCGTTCTGCATGGAAATCGGGCATGCCGCGCTTGCCTCGAAACGATTTACAATGGAGCAGGTCATGTCCGGCAGGCTGCCAAAGTGTATTTTATAGGGCACACCATTTTTGCAAAGGATAACCACATGCCATCCTCCATTCTCGACATCCTGCTTGCCGACATCAAGGCAGCGATGAAGGCGCAGGAAAAGGACAAACTGCTTGCCCTGCGGACGCTGCACTCCGAAATCAAGAATCTCGAACTGATCGAGCAAAAGGAATTGAACGACGCGAATATCGCGGGGATAATTGCAAAGGCCATCAAACAGCGGGCGGAGTCCATCGAACAATACAAGGCGGCGAACCGGACCGACCTTGTCGCCACGGAACAGTTCCAGATGGACCTTTTCAAAAAGTACCTCCCGGCCCAGCTTGCCAAAGAAGAGATAGAGGCAATCGTGACCAAGGCCGTCGCCGAGGCAGGCGCACAGGGCAAGGCCGACATGGGCAAAGTCATGAAACTGGTCATGCCGCTGGTCAAGGGCAAGGCCGACGGAAAACTCGTCAACGAAATTGTCGGGGCGAAACTGGACGCCATTCCCAAGGCGACGCCGGCGCCATGACCACCGCGCTTATCACCGGCATCAATGGATTTGCGGGACATCACCTGGCAGCGCTGCTCGCCCGTCACGGGCGGCAGGTGACCGGCATCGGCATCGAGCAGGTTTGTTCCCTGGACAATGTCACGTACGAAATGGTCGACATAACAGACTGCGACAGCGTGGCCGATGCATTCGGCCGCCTTCGTCCGCAGGAAATATATCACCTCGCGGGGGTCAGTTTTCCCGCAGAGGCGGACCGGACGCCGAGGCCCGCGCTCGAAATCAATATCACGGGCACGGTTTCGGTGGTCGACGCGATGAAACGTTTCTGCCCGAAGGCAAAGCTGCTGGTCGTGGGTTCTTCGAAGGAATACGACATCAATGCCGAAGGTTTGGTTTCCGAAGAAAGCCTCCCGAACCCGACGAATTTCTACGGCATTTCCAAATACGCAACCGAGCTCATTTGCCTCCAGTACCACCGCCAGTACGGACTTGACATACGGTTTACGCGTTCCTTTAACCACACCGGCCCGGGCCAGTCGCATCTGTTCGTCTGTTCCGACTGGGCGCGCCAGGCGGCACTGGCGGCGTGCGGCCTCGGGCCTGCGGAAATTCGTGTTGGTGACACCGGATTTGAAATAGATTTCTCCGACGTTCGCGACGTGGTCGGAGCGTATGTTCTGATCATGGAAAAGGGCCGAAGCGGGCAGGTGTACAATGTCTGCTCCGGCAGGACGCAAAAACTGTCCGCCATCCTTGAATATCTTATCGGTAAATCAGCGAAGAAGATCGCGGTGTCCCGTGAGGAGAAGAAAGTCCGGGAAGTGAAGACCTACCGGAAACTCGCGGGTAACAACTCCAAAGTGCGGCGAGAAACCGGCTGGGAACCATCGGTTCCCTTTGAGAAGACCCTTGACGATGTATTCGATTATTGGATGCGGGAAATAAAGGCCGCCCAAGGACCCGCTTGATCATTTCGGTTTCGTGGCCACGGGCGGCTGGCTTCCGTCCCAACTCCGGATCAATTTTCCGATCCTGTTCCAGCGGATCTTGACAGGCAATTGCCACACCGGAACGTCGTTGTCCCATGAAAAGTACAAAATGAATGCCTTGGCCTTGATAAAGTTGCGATTGAGAAATCCCCAATACCTCGAATCCGTCGAATTGTCCCTGTTGTCGCCCATCATGAAGTAGTTGTCGTTCTTGACAACGTATTTGGTCACCGGTTTGTTGTCCAGTTTCAAGAGTTTGGCGATAGTCTTTTCCTTGTCCGGAAACTCCGAGGTTGCCTGCTTGAGGACTTCATCGATGTTTATCCAGTTGTCAAACGGCAGCCTGTTGTCGAACATGCTGGAATCAAAATTGATGCTGCCGAACGGGATCTCGTAAAATCCGTATAGTATGACTTTCTGACTGTTTGCAAATTCGCCGTTAAGGTATAACTGGTATTCCGACCGCAATGCCTTGTAAGGATTTTCCTGTTTGATCAGGTGCTTGTAAAACAGGAACTGCCGGACCGGCATATCGGGCTTGATATCCAGGGTGTCGCCTTTTTTCGGGACTCTGAGAGGCTCGAAATTTGTAATGCGCGGATCAAGCTGGCCGTTGTGGATATATTGTCCCCGCGGCGGCAGCACCAGCGTTTTTCCGTCCACCGACACGCTCATACCATGGACCTCGATGGTCTGGCCCGGACCCGCGACACAACGCTTGATGTAATCTTTTTTGTCAGCGCCCGGGTACTTGAAAATAATCACGTCTCCGGGTTTGGGATCCGTGATGCCGGGGAGCTTCGTATACATGTACGGCAGGACGGGAGCGCCGTAGATGAATTTCAATCCCAAGAGGAAATCGCCGATAAGCAGGCTGTTTTCCATTGAACCTGAAGGGATCTTGAAGGCTTGAATGACATACACAATGGCCACCAGGGCCATGGCCAAGGCAGCGACCATATCCTTGGTGAAATGGAAAAGCCCGGCCTTTTCCGAACGACGAGCGGATTCTTTGTTCTCCGCTTCCTGCTGCTGTTCAGTTTTCTTGTTCAATGGTTACTCCGAAAGAAAAATCAAATTAATTCAAAATCCCCCCTTACCCCCTAAGGGGGCGCCTTCAAAATCGCTCCCTCAGGGAGAAGGAGGGGCAAGAATAGAAACTCATAGTTCAGTTTTGAGCGGATACGAATCAATGAAAATACTCTAAAACCGCATCGTGAATAAAGCCATTTGACAGAACGATCGACCCGTTATGCACCGAGTGGTTTCCTTTGATATCCGAATACCTGCCGCCGGCCTCGGCCACGATGCAGGCGGCGGCAGCGCAGTCCCAAGGTTTGTCGAGGAGATTGACGCACACGTCAATCTTGCCCGAGGCGATGCATCCGTAGGTGAAGGCGTCCATGAATCCGTAGGCATAGTCCCATTGCCGCATGAACGAAATGAGCGTTGCGCTCTGCTCTGTCCCCGCCTTTTCGACAAACCCCAGGCCGCTGCCCATGACCCGGTCCAGGGCCGATGTTGACGAAACATGGATCCTGCTATTGTTGAGGAACGCGCCTTTCCCCTTGCTGGCCACGTACGTTTCACGCAGGGCCGGAAGGTGCATGCACCCTGCGACCAATTCGTCGCCGTCCTCGAGCGCAATTAGAACACTATGCGTCGGAAGCCCGCGTATGTACGGACGTGTTCCGTCCAGGGGATCCACGATCCATCTCCTTCCGCTCGACCCTTTTTCCTCTCCCGTCTCTTCCCCCAAAAACCCGTCGAGCGGGAACTGCTTGGAAAGCGCGTCCCTGATGATCGCCTCGCACAGCTTGTCGACCTCGGTCACCGGGGACTTGTCGTCCTTGGTCTGGATATGCAGGATCTTATTCCTGCTGTCAAGCTGGATAGACCCCGCGGCCAGGGCCGCAGCGCTGGCTGCCGATAGTTCCGCGTCATACGGCATGACAACCTCCGGCCTTCCGGTTTATGGTTGGTGTCTCTTTACAAAGTAATGTATCAAAATGCATTGCAGTGCCGCTCCCAGGCAAGGGGAAAGATGGCGCGCCTCTGATGGGTCTGCCCGAATGTGGAAGTATCAGGTATATTGTAGAGGAAGCTGTAAGCTGTGGTACTTAACGGGGCGTCCCGCTTTTCCATGACATCCGTATACGAACCCTATTCTCTGTTTCCAAGTTTCGAGCCCGTCGGCTGGACGCCCATTGTCCACGACAGTGGCAACGGGGAAACAATTTTTTCCCTCCGAAGGGATCATGGCGTCAAGAGCATGTTCAGGCTCCATAATCCTAACGACGAAATCAATGACGGACGAGCGAAGCTTGACACCGTCGTAATCGAATACCGGATCAACGGCATCAGCTACGATCTGTTCACCATCCAGGACCTTCTGACGGCGGAATATTCCTTTGACAGCCGCGGGGAAGGCAACATCGTGGGCGATATCGCGGAGCGCATAGCGCGGAGAGTGACCAAATACTGGCTCAAGCATCATAGCGCCCACGGCACGACCGGCGGCATCTTCGACCGCAGATTCAATCCCAAGGAACGCAACGACTTCATCATCGCCAACACGCAGCAGTACATCCTCAAAATAAGGCGATATCCGAACCTGGTGATCCTTAAAAAAACAGGCAAGGGAAAATTCGGGTATGAAAACATCAAGGAGATCGACGGCCTGTTTGATTACCGGTACTTCCGGCAGCGGACGATCCTCGTTCTCGAGAGCAAGCTCGAAAAACTCACCCTGCATTGCGACGACCTTGTCGAGAACCTTTTCGGCCCGCTGTCCAACCTGTTTCCCGAGGCGCATTTCGCGTATGTCCTGTTTACCGACAGGAATTCGATTTACCAGAAACGCCACTTTGAGCGGCGGCGCCAGATCAAACAGTTTCCGTACCGTGTGTACCGGCGCCTGCGGGAGCACGGGATCGCCACGCTGTTTTTTTCGTTCAACGAGACCCGCGACGACTTCGAACGAATGAAGGACCACCTCGTCACCCAGTACCGCGCGGTCAACAAAATGGGCGTGACGCTCTCGGGCAGGACCACGATCACGGACAAGGAGCTGACGGTTTTTGACGGCGGAGAAACCCCGCACCTCAAGCTCGTCAAGGACGCCCGGACGGGTCTGTGGCGGGAAGTCAAGCTCACCCACAAGCGCCGAAGGAAATAACGGCCCGAAGATCCATAACGTCTATTTCGATACCTTTCCGGGCCTGTGACGGCGAGCAAGGCGCTCAAGCCGCGCGGAAAAGCCCTTGGTTAGGATAACGACAAACGGGTAACGATCCTCGGTTGCCACAAGTTTGCCGCTTGAAAATCCGGTTCCGGAAAAGAAAACCTGCATAACGCACAGGCCCATGTACTCGAAGGCAAGCACACGCCGTGGTTCTTTGTTTCCCTCGGCAGTGGAAATCTCGGGACGGTGCTTTCGCAGCGCGTCGGCATAGGTCAGCATCGTGTCAACATTGTCGCGAAAATCCGCGTACAGGGAAATGGGAAGCTGAAGCGAAAGAGTGTCGGTCTCTTTTCCCGCGCCTCGGCCTTCGGAAAGTTTTACGTTGTCCACCTGGAGCGGAAACGTTGGGCTCCCGGACTGGACCACGATCGCGTCGGGAAAGGCGCCGGGAACGACCAGAGCGAGGATGAGGAGGGGGAAGAATGTGATGATTTTTCTGAGCATTGCCCCTCCAACTCCCTACGGGAGCGTTTTTGATTGTGCCCCCATAGGGGGTTAGGGGGAATTTTGAATGAAACGAATTATCTGCTCGTCAGTTCCAATTCAATCCTTTACAAACGTGCCGCGCCACCACTCGTTTTCATGCGACTGGGATTGCAGCTTGAAGCCGCGAACCTGGGCAGCGTGCGTGATTGTTTTCCTCTCCTCCAGAAGCAAGCCTGCCCAGACCAGAAATCCTTTGTCAGTCAACAGCGAGTGTATCCGGGGAAGCAGCGGCAGCGAATCGGATGATATCATGTTCATGACCACGAGGTCAAAACAATCACTTTTCTTGATTGCGTCTATGGTGCCGATCGAAAAGGAAATGCCTGCAGAGACTCTGTTCTTTCGCTTGTTTTCCGCAAGATTTTGAAGGCAGACGATGTCGGTATCCATGCCGACAGCCCTTGTGCACCCCGCGCTGTCCGCGACAAGGCAGAGAATGCCGGATCCTGTTCCGATGTCAAGCATTTGCCATGAATCGGGAACCAGCCCTTTGCATTCCAAAATGCCCTGGGCCGCAAGCCGCGTCGTTTCGTGGTGCCCGGTTCCAAACGCCATTTTCGGCTCGATCTTGATCCACCGGTCCCCGTTTTTAAGCGGCGGACGGAGCCATGCTGGTGATACCCATATGCCGTTGGCGACCGTGACGGGCCGCATGTTCTTTTTCCAGGTCGCGTTCCAATCCTGGTCCGCGACAACGGAAATCTGGAGCGGCAAGGACGGCGAAATGTCCATGAGCCGGAATTCCGCCGTGTGAAGCGAGGCGCTGTCGCGGAAATAGCATTTGAGCCGGATTTTGCCCTGGCCCAGATTTTCTTCTTCACAGCCGAGCATGCCGAGCCCGTACCATGCGGCCAGGGCGCGATCGGCCGTCTCGGGTGTCAGTTCACAGGTAAGACAATACGCCCGCATGAGAATCCTGGTTCCAAGAGCAGGGTTTCGGCCGCTTGGTACGGTTATGCCGTTTCAACGATTTTTGATCGCTTTATCGCGCAAAATTCCCCGCAGATGCTGCAGGGCGATTCGTCGCCCAGGGGAAGCAGCGAGGCGCGGTAGGAGCGCGCCTTGTCCGGGTCCACGCACAGAGACATGAATTTTTCCCAGTCCAGCGCGATCTTTGCCTCGGAAACGGCATCGTCCCATTTCGCCGCGCCGGGATGGCCCCTCGCGATATCCGCCGCATGGCCCGCGATCCGGGAGGCGATAACCCCTTCCTTGACGTCCTCGATGGACGGCAGGCGGAGGTGCTCGGCCGGAGTCACGTAACAGAGAAAGTCCGCGCCCGCCATTCCTGCGACAGCGCCGCCGATGGCGGCGGAGATGTGGTCGTAGCCCGGAGACACATCAGTCACCAGGGGGCCAAGCACGTAGAACGGTGCATTGTTGCACAGCGTCTTTTCGATCTGGATATTTGCCGCAACCTGGTGCAGCGGTACATGGCCCGGACCTTCCACGAACACGCCGACGTTTTTCTCTCTTGCCCTCTCGACCAGTTCGCCAAGGATCACGAGTTCCTCCACCTGGACGCGGTCGGTCGCGTCGTGCAGGGCGCCGGGTCGAAACGCGTCGCCGAGACTGACGCACACGTCGTGTTGTGCCAGGATGTCAAGGAGCCGGTCAAACTGCTCATAGAGCGGGTTTTCGGCGCGGTTATGGTGAATCCATTCCATGATGATGGTGCCGCCGCGGCTCACCGCTCCGGCGAGCCGGTGCGCGTGCTTGAACCGTTCAACCGAGTGGACCGTGACCCCGCAATGCAGGGTGAGAAAATCCACACCCTGTTCGCAGTGAGATTCGATGACGTCGAACATCTCGTCTGCCGTTATGTCAAGAATCGATTTCTTCCTGTTTTGCGCGATGATCGCCATTTCATACAACGGCACGGTGCCCAGGGCGAGCGGGCACTCGTCGAGAATTGCCCTGCGGATCGCGGAAAGGTCGCCCGAGGTGGACAGGTCCATGATCGCGTCGGCGCCGTACTTCACGGCAATTCTCATCTTCGCAAGCTCTTCCCCGATGTCCGAACGGGCGGACGAGGTGCCGATGTTCGCGTTGATCTTGATCCTGCTCGCTGCGCCGATCAAAAGAGGCTGAATCGTCCGCCCGGTGTTGCGCGCGATCACCATGGATCCGTCCGCGATGCCCGAGCGCACCCGTTGCGGGTCGAGACCTTCGTGGGAAGCAGCGGCAGTGACCTCGGCCGAGATGGTGCCTTTTTTCGCCTCAAATACGCGTGTCATATTGTTTTCTTTCAGAATTGATGGACCCAAAAAATAGATCAGGGTGCATGCGAAGTAAATTGCGCCATCATGATGGCCGTAATTAAAAATACTGTGGTCTCCGCGTTCTTTAAATGATAGAATGAGTAAAAGATTTGTGGTCAGGGGCGAGGAAACAATTGTATGTTCACTCTTTCCTAATCTATATTTGAAGGTCATTTTTTCAGGATTCCCGTATCCCGGTGCCCTCGGCACATGGAGTGATGATGTATGAATACTAAGAAGGCAAAAGTGGCAAAAGTAGCGAAAGTTGTCAAAGCAGCGAAAGTTGTCAAAGAAGACAAAGCAGCCAAAGAAGACAAAGATGTCAAGACGGCAAGGAAGATGAACAAAAAGGATTTGCAGCATTTCAAGGACAGGCTGGTCTTGGAAAAAAAGCGCGTCTTCGAAGAAATGGGCGAAATCCAACACGAGAACCTGAAAACCTCCATCGCCGATCAATCGGGTGAAAATTCGCGGTACAGCTATCATCTCGGCGACACCGCATCCCTTGCCTACGGCCGGGAATTCTCCATGGGTCTTGCCGAACGGCAGCAGAAATACCTGGAGCAGATCGATGAAGCGCTCCAGCGGATAGAAGAAGGGACCTACGGCATATGTCTGGTGACCGGCGATGCTATACCGGTGGAACGGCTCGAAGAGGTCCCGGTGGCAAAATATTCGGTCAGGGGCAAAGAAATTCTCGAAAAGCGCAAGCAGAAAAGCGCGTCCTGAATCCAACCCCTGTGTCATTCTTCTCCCTGTGGTAGCGAAGCGTCACATGCGACGCGTAACCCTCCTCTGCATCATCCTCATTTTTACGTGTACCGTCATAGGGTATGGCCGAACCGCCACCCGCGGCGTACTGTTTTGCGATTCATCCGCCTGTTACGTCTATACAGATACAAAAGAGCTCACGGCAGGCTTCGTTGCCGGGTACCTTGGCCACAGGTCCGCGGCGAAAAAGATCGAGTCGCTTCGGGCCCTGTTCGATTCCCTCGGTTACTTCACCGCCGCGTTCTCAAAACTGTCCGGGGACACGCTCGACGTCTCAGCCGGAGCCCGTACCATGGTCGATTCGATTCGTATCTCCGCACCGGTCCCGCTCATTGCCGATTCTATCTTTAAAGTAAAGCTTCCGCGACCCTATGACCAGGGTGAGATTGCGCGCCTCGCCCGGCAAACGATGTTTGCGCTGGGAACCAGAGGGTATCCGTTTGCCACGCTTTCCATATCATTAACCCGTCCGGCGCCCGACCGGGGCATGACCGTGGTTTTTTCCGTACGCGACAACGGCAGATATGCTTTTTCCAAACCGCTTTTCACGGGGAACATCAAAACGGCACGGCGCCTGCTCGCACATGACGTCTTGTACCGGGAAAACGACACGTTCAACCTGAGCAAGGTTGAAGCCTCGAAACAGCGACTGATGCTTCGGCCCTATATCAAGAACGTCGACATCGGGCCGCCCACGGTGCTTCTGGACGCTCCTGCCACCCAGAAATCTCTTGACAAAGTCCTCGTCCCCTTCGCGTGCGAGGATGTGAGCGGCCTGGGTTTCGACGGGGCGCTCACGTTCCAGGCCGGCGGGCCTGGGGCAGGCGGATTCTTCGGTATTGTCAACATATCGCTCCTCAATATCCTGCATGGCGGCGAATCCGCGGAGATATCGTACAACGGACAGAAGAACCCCGACAACAGCAAGCTTTCGGTTTCCCTTTCCAAACCCTACCTGTTCGATTTCCCCGTGTTCGCGTCCGGGGACTTTGGCCTGGAAATCCTGGCGGAGAAAAACGGGTTTCTTCACGGCGGCCTGGAGGTTCTCACCGAGTTTTCCGCGTCCTGGCAGCTCGGCATCGGTCTATTGGGCCATGAAGTGTGGGACACGGCAGGCACAGGATCGGAATACGTGGGAGCGGACATCATTCTCTCCCGCCAACAGGACAAGAGGCTTGCCGGAACAACATCCAGGGGACTCGTCATCCGTACGGGCAGCGGCCTCGCCTATAACAACGGGAGGCAATTCGACCGGTGGCATGTTGACATCGCGGGAGGAGAAGAGGTCCCGCTGACCGCGCGACAATCGATCGCAGGGCACGCGGTGGGCCAGACCCTGTTTTCCCAGCCGGACGATTCGATTCAAACCGTCGAACTGTACAGAACAGGCGGTTATCGTTCGATTCGTGGGTATACGGACAATGAGTTCGCATTCAAGACCGTATTTTATGTTCAGGCCGAATACCTCTTTTACTTCAGCAGCGAAGGCGCTGTCTATGCGTTTTCGGACGCAGGAGCCGGTTTCGGGCCGCACGACCAGTTGAATTTTTCAGGCGCCACGCGCATGCTGAGCTACGGCGTCGGTTTGCGCATCCCGGTTAAAATCGGCGTTGCGGCAATAGAGTGGGCTCGCAATTATAAAGATTCGCAGAGTCTCGGCAGGATCCATGTGTCCATACAGAACGCTATTTCCGCGGCTCTCGGACGATGAAACGGAATCTGGCATGACAAGAATATTCCTCATCGCCGTGTTCTTCGTCATCGCGGCCGAAGGCGCCACTACATCGCCGCACCTCCGGTCGGTCCGCGACCGCGGCCTTGCGGCGATTGACAGAAGCAACCCGGGTGAAGCGGACAGCCTGCTTTCCGTTGCCGATTCGGCAAACGCCTTGAGCGGCGCAGACCGCCTGCGGTGGCTCGAGGTCAAGGCTGTACTCTCGAAATACGATGACGCGGCCCGGTTGTGCTGCGCCATAGCCGCGACCGACCCGGGGCTTGGCCCCATCGCGAGCGGCCGGCTCATGCAGATGATCGAGGAACAATCCCCGGCAGTCAAGCGCACGGCGCTTTCGGCGTACCGGCGATGCGCGTTTGCGTATCGCGGCTGCGACACCCCGTCGGTGAGGCAGTGGCTGTCGCGCGCCTATGCCTCTTTGGCCCTCTTTCCCGAGCAGGACAGCCTGCTCCTCAGCCTTGACACAAAGAGATTCCCGTCCGGCCAGGACCTCTTCGAAGCGGCGAGCGAACGTTTTTCCCAGGGATTTGTCGCCGACGCCGTTGCTCCGGCGCGGATGGCATGGATCCGTCTGCAGGACCCCTCTGCCAAGTCGATTGCCGCGACCATGCTGTTTTCGTGGTTTCGGAGCGCCACCCAGCCTGATTCGGCGACGCTGTGGCTTTCCCGCGCCTCTCTTTCCGACGAGCGCGCCAAGGTCGCGGCGATCGCGTTCCTCCAGTCTGCGGCCATGATTGACAAAGCAGACAGCCTCATGGCGGGCCTGCGGCAGTCCGTGTCCCGCGACACGCTCGCGCTCCGGCGGATGCTGTACGTGGGCGACGCCACGGCCGCGTACGGGCGGATGAAGGCGCTGCCCCTTCCGCGCGACGCAAATGTCCTGTGGAAAGTACGGACCGCACTGTTCAGCGGCAACGCGGCGGACCTCGCCGGTTGGATCGACACGGTTTCGTTTGCAGCCTCCTCCGATGCGGGGGAGGAGATCATGTCGTACCGCCTGCGGCTCGAACTGCTCGCAGCCGCGGGAGCGCCGGAGGAAATGCGGGATTTCTGTTCCTTGTCGTATGCGCTCTGGGCCCAAAAGCCCGAAAAGGCCGCGTCCCTGGGGCCTTTGGCCGCCTATCCCCGGGAAGTCCGGGAACTGTTGACATGCGATATTATCAGGTCTTTTGTACGCCTGCGGCGTTATGGTGCGGCGCAAACGGTTGCGGCCGCGTCCGGCATTGACAGCGCGGGTCCCGAACTGCAGTATTATTATGCGGATGTGCTCATGAAGCAGGGATTATTCGACCAGGGCACTCGCGTCCTTGAAAAGCTGTTACTCGGATTTCCGGGCGACATTTTCGCGGCACGGGCCCGCATCCTGTTGGCCGGCCTTAAAAAGAAAGAGCACTAGCATAAAGTATATTTTCAAGACCAAAAAGGCTGCTCTTCCGTGCCCGCACCGGCCGGGAGGCGCAACGGATCACGAGGGGAGGAACCATGAGCATCAGATGGGTTAAGAACGTGGTTGTCGATAGCGTCAAGAGCGTCATCGAAATCCAGCTCGGTGACAAGGTCATCGGCGACAAATGCTACACGCGTATCGGGACCGAGGTGGAGAAGTGGTTCGACAACATATCTGATTCGCGCGAGGACATCATCGCGCAGGGGTGCGACATTCTCAAGCGTCGGTGCGCGGCCAAGACCGTGACCTACCCGGACGGAAGGCTGTATGACTGGCAATGACGCCGAGCGGAAGACGCGCTACGTCATCATCCACGGCCATTTTTACCAGCCGCCCCGGGAAAATCCCTGGCTTGATATAATAGAAAAGCAGGAATCGGCAGCGCCGTATCACGACTGGAACGAGCGCATCTACGACCAGTGCTACCGACCCAACGCCACGTCACGCCTGTTGGATCCTCGCGGCATGATCGTTGATATCCACAACAATTACCTGTACATGAGTTTCAATTTCGGGCCCACGCTGTTTAGGTGGCTCGAAAAGAACCATCCCAAAATCGCGACTGCCATCGTTGCCGCGGACCGCGAAAGCGCCCTCCGGTTCAAAAAGCACGGCAATGCCCTGGCCCAGGTGTACAATCATTTGATCATGCCGCTTTCGTCCCGTCGGGACCAGCTCACCCAGATCAGATGGGCAAAGGCCCATTTCCGCAAAAGATTCAGGCGCGACGCCGAGGGCATATGGCTTGCCGAAACCGCAATCAACATGGAGACCGTGCATTGCCTCATCGAAGAGGGCATCAAGTTCGTGGTTCTGTCGCCGACGCAGGCCGAAGCGTTCAAGTCTCTTGACGGATCAGATCATTGGAAGACTGTGGCAAACGGAAGCATCGATACGCGGCGCGCGTACCGCATTTTCGCGCACGCCAAAGACGGAACCAGATCGGGCGGATCCATCGACGCGTTCTTTTTCGACGAAGGCCTGTCGCGCGAGGTCAGCTTCGGGGACCTGCTTATCAATGCGTCGACGCTCGGCGACAGGATCCGTTCCTGTTACGACGACCATGCGCTGCATGACCAGGCCGTCGTCATTGCCACCGACGGCGAGACATTCGGACATCACAAGCCGTTCGGCGACATGTGCCTTGCGTACTTCTTTTCCACGGTGGCCCGGGAGCTGGGCATCACGCCTGTGAATTTCGGCTACTTTCTGGAAAAAAACCCGCCGATGCACGAGGTGCTGCTGAAAAACGAGTTCGGCGAGGGGACTGCCTGGAGCTGCCAGCACGGTGTGGGCAGATGGTCGCGCGACTGCGGCTGTAAGGCGGGCGGTCCGCTGTCCTGGAACCAAGCCTGGCGCGCGCCCCTGCGGCACGCGTTTGATACGCTCCAGAAGCACGTGGATGAATCGTATGTAAACCAGGTTTCCCCCATCGTGTCCGACCCGTGGAAACTGCGGGACCGGTACATGGAGTTCAGCGACGTGCCGACCATTGCGGAATTCAAGGCAATCCTGGCCAAGGAGCAGTTTGCAACCGGGATTTCAAACGAGTCGGCCATGATGATCCGCAGGCTCTGCGAGGCGCAGAAGTACATGCTTTTCTCCTACACCTCCTGCGGCTGGTTTTTCTCGGACGTCAGCGGCATCGAAACGGTCCAGAACATCGCCTATTCCGCCCGTGCGCTCGGCCTGGCGATCGACGCGGACCGGCGGGGCGCGGTCATGGCGGAATTTCTGAGCCTCTTGTCAGAGGCAAAAAGCAATGTTGCCCAGCAGGACGGCGCCACGCTGTTTTCGGCATATGCCGCGCCGTTTTTGCGGCATTGCTCGATTCTCTGTTTTACCGCGATCGTGGAAAGGACCGTGGCTCCTGAAAAAGCCGATCAGGACGAATTCGAATACTACGGGTACCGCGTTCTGCTCAAAGACGGCGAGCGCCTGCGGGACGGCGCCATGCTGCACCGCGCCATGGTGACAAACGAGAAGAACGGCGAGTCGGCTGGCTTGGCCGCGCTTGTTTCCCGGGAGGGCGGCCAGATACGGGCCTGGAGCCTTCCCCAGGACGCGATGACCGAGCCGGGATTTGACCCAACGCAACCCGAGCATTTTCGGAATCACCCGAAGGCCGTGGCGCTTGACCTTTCCTGCGTGTTCGAAGAGTCCAAGGTGCGGCTCTCGCATTACTTTCTCGATGCCATGTCCAAGGACACCGAAGCGCAGTATGCGAAATGGATGGAACACCATGTCAAGAGCCTGGATTCGCTTGCCGCTCTCGGGGTCGGGCTGCCGCCCTTTGTCTCGGCGCCCATCACCTACGTCCTCACGCGTCAATGGAATGCGGCCATCAACGAGATCGAGATTTACGGACGAGAAGATGAGGTTTTCGAGAAGCTTCTTTCCCTGTGGAGCCTTTCGAAGAAGTACAGCATTACTCTGGATTTCACCAGGAGCGCACAGCTCATTCTGGACCTTCTGACCGCCGAATTGACTGTTTTCAGCGAGACGCTCAGCATCGTGTCGTCCGAACGCATGCGGTACTTGCTCAACATCGTCGACCGGTTTTCCATCCCGTTTTCGAAGAACAAAGTCGAAGACCTGTTCCATTCCATCCTGACAAAAACCATTCGGGCCATGTATGACGAATTCAAAACGGCCACCGACGACTCGCAGAAGGAACAGCTCGTCAAACTGCTGCAGTTCAGCCGGCGAATGAATTTCAATACCGATGATTTTCCGGTTTCATGACATCAAAAAAAATCATTGAAAAGGTCACATGCCGGAGATATTTTTAGGGTTGAACAGCAGTGGGGGCAGGTTTTTCGGACGTAAAGGACGCACGCATGTTTGAAGAATACCTGATTTTCTGGATCGTGCAGGTTATGATTCTTTTGCTGGGCGTTTCCGTGGGACACTCGATACTCGTGTTCAAAATCCGCAAAGAGGAAAACAAGCGCCGCGAACTGGAATTGTCTTTGCTTGAAAAACGGGCCGAAGTGCTCAAGGACGGAAAACAGATCGCCCACGATCTCGAAGAGGTACTTTACAAGGCAAAAGTCCAGCAGGAAATCAACGATATCCTCAAGAAAAAAGGCACATTCTGACCTCTGCCGGCACTAACCGTCTGCCGCATCCTTTTTGAATCACAGCATTCCCCCTGCATTCCATCGTCCATCAACATGCCGGTACCGCTCACGCTCTTAAGCCGAGAATCCGACGCGCGATTTTTTCAGCCATATCTTCGGAAACGGCATATCCGCCCGCAGCTACTTTGTCCCTGACCGAATTGACATATGCCGCGCGCTCCGAGTCCTTGCTGTCCATGGCCTCCGACACTCTCTGAATGATGGATGCATCGCTGGAGATGGTCACCGAGTCGACAACAACCGCATCCGACGGCCTGATGAGATTCGGCCTTCGTATGCCGGTCTGGGCCTCGACGACGAGCTCCGAGATCTTTTGTGTGATAAGTGATTGTGAAATCATAAGATACCAACCTTGATAATAACGGTCTATGCGAACCCGTATCATCCTATTAGATATATCGGTCGTTTCTTCGATCATTTGAGGAAGGATTTGACAAAACTTTTTTCAAAAAAATTATTGACAAGGCTTTTTAAATCCATTATAATTCTTTTGCAAAATAGTGGACACTCACCGGACGCGCAAGAGAAGACCCAAGGAGGTGATTCCGGATGATTCTTGACGAGCAGTTTGATGCTGATGAAATACTTCGTGATGTCGATGAAATCGACAGGCATGAAGATGAAGCAGAGGATATGCGTGAACTCAACTTCGGGACCTTGCATGACGAGAACGCCAATTTCAATGATATGGCCAGTGACCTCGACAGCACCGATGACTTGTGGGAATGAGAGGGAGCGGACACGACACCGATCGCGTTGAAACCATGACATAGATAATTCAAGGCGGGCGCCGAAGGGTCCGCCTTTTTTTTATTCAAAATTTATGAAATCCATAACCTACTTCGTATCAGACGCGCATCTTGGCATCCCCATGCCGGGCCATGACCACCGGCAGAAGGACCTGCTGACGTTTTTCGATCAGGTCGCCAAAGACGGCGATGCGCTGTACATTGTTGGCGACCTGTTCGACTTCTGGATCGAATACCGGCATGCGATCCGGCCCGACTACTTCATTGTTGTCTCCGCTCTCCGCCGGCTGGTCGAGGCGGACGTGAGCGTTCATTACCTTGCAGGAAACCACGACTTTGCCCTTGGGCCGTTTCTTTCCGAGATCGTCGGAGTGCACGTGCATCAGGAGCATTTCGAAACTATGATCCAGGGCCGGAAAGTCCACCTGTATCACGGCGACGGACTTGTCAAAAAAGACGTGGGCTACCGTATCATGAAAAAGGTTCTGCGCAATCCGTTCAACCAGCGGCTTTACAAATTATTGCACCCCAATATCGCGGTACCGCTGGCCCTGTTTTTCTCCGGCAACAGCCGCAAGATGCTGTCAAACTGGCTTACCGAGGAAAAGCTCGAGGAATACCGGCAGAACGCCAGGCGATATCTGGAGTCCAGCGACATCGTGGTCTTTGGCCACACCCACAAACCGGAGATACGGAAATTCGGCGAGAAAACCTATGTCAACACGGGCGAATGGATCCGCAAGTATACGTATGCGAAAATGGAAAACGGCGACATAAGCCTGTGGCAGTGGTTTTCGGACAAGCCGGCCCTTGAAATGCTTCCTTGAGAAATCCCCCCGTAGCGTATTGATTTTCAAAGCCAACTCTTTTTTTTGCAGTACTTGTAATTGAGGGGAAAAGATTGTATTATATTTCTTGAAAGTGTTAAAAAACACATTTTCAAGAAATATAATGCACTTCATTCAATTCAAAGAGCAGCTTAAGGACTTTACGGTATTTTCACTTGCCGACATTCGCATGGCGGAACGGACGTTCGACCTGCGCAGGCTCAGCGAGTGGCAGGAGAAAGGGTACATCAAGAAAATCGTGCGCGGGTACTACGTGTTCTCTGATGAGAATCTCGACGAGCCCGGTCTGTATGAAATTGCCAACCGCATTTATGCGCCTTCGTATATTTCGTTCGAAACGGCCTTGTCCTACCATGGCCTTATACCGGAAACGGTTTTCGGCGTCGTATCGGCGTCCACGCGGAAAACAAGCAGGTTTGACGCGGATATCGGCCGCTTTTCCTACCATACGGTGGCACGACGCGCCTTCTTCGGGTATTCGGTGATCCAGCATGAAAGCAGACATTTCAAAATCGCGGACATCGAAAAGGCCATAGTCGATTATGTGTATCTTCACTCGGATTTGACAAAAAAGAACGATTTTGAATCGCTACGGCTCAACGCCGACATAGTTCATTCGAAAGTGGATTGGAAGAACGTGGAAACGGCGGCGGGGAAAATCGGAATGACCGCGCTTTCGAAGAGGCTCACGGAATTGCGGAGGTATCTGGATGCTTGACCTTCCCCACATTGAGTCGTTTTATCCGGCAGCGCTCCGGCCAATGAAGCGGAGCCTGCTCCGCGAGTACTTGCAATTGAAAATCCTTGAACAGATCTTCGGGTCGCCATGGGCCGGAAAACTGGTTTTCATGGGTGGCACCGCGATCCATCTGGTCCATGGAAATACCCGGTTCTCCGAAGATCTTGACTTTGACAATCAAGGAATCGGCGCGCAAGAATTCCGGGAAATGGGCGGCCACATCGTCAGGGCACTGAATCTGCAGGGGTACGATGTTGACAGCACAATCGTCGTCAAATCTGCTTTTCACTGCCATGTCCGGTTCTCCGGACTCTTATACGAGATAGGAATTTCCCGTCACCGTGACGAGGTGTTGACAATTCAAATTGACGCGGAACCACAGCATTTTGCCTACACTCCTGAAAAGGTGCTGCTGAATAAGTTTGACGTATTTGTCCGGATTGCGGTCGTGCCGGCGGCTGTCTTGATGGCGCAGAAGATCGCCTGCCTTTTTACCCGAAAGCGCCCCATGGGGCGCGATGCGTTTGACATCGTTTTCCTGCTCGGTAAGACCAATCCTGATATGCACTATCTTCAGGAAAAATTGGGCATCGAAGACAAAAAGGAATTAAGGGAAAGACTTCTTGCACGGTGCAAAGAAATTGATTTTAAGAAAAGCGCCCGCGATGTGGAGCCGTTCTTGTTTGCAGCAGGGGATGTGAAAAAGGTGGAACAGTTCGCCGAGGTTGTCCGGACGTTTTTTTGACCTAACCCACCTGCTTCGCTGGTGGATTGCTGTAGCTGATTTTATTATCTACGCGCGAGGCGTAGATAGGTGCTAAAAAAGTCCCGCAAGCGTATCGTACGCTTCTTCCAGGCTCTGCGAAATAACCTTGGTCTCGCCGATGGCAGGCATGAAATTCACATCCCCGTTCCAGCGCGGCACGATGTGCACGTGAAGGTGCTGGTCAATTCCCGCGCCCGCGGCCCGTCCAAGATTGATGCCGATATTGAACCCGTCCGGCTTAAAGGCCTTGGCAAGCGCCTGGCGGCTCTTTGCCAGGAGTCGCCACAGCTCTGAAGCGGACTCGGCATCGATGTCGTCCATGCTGCTGGTGTGCAGATACGGTATGACCATGCAATGGCCGTTATTGTAGGGAAAGGCGTTCAGCATGACAAATGCATGAACGCCTCTGCAGAGGATCAGATTCTCGCGGTCGTTCGACTCTTTCGGCTTGGCGCAGAAAATGCAGCCTTCGGACGGTTTTCCAAGAGCTTCCCTGATGTATTTCATGCGCCACGGCGCCCAAAGTTTGTCCATGTTAGAATGTCAGCGCGATGCCGCCGTTGAGCAGCAGGCCCGTTCCCCCGATGTCAACATATTTGTCAAGTTTCGCAAACGGTATCATGAACTTTCCGTCCACGTACACGCCGATGGGTATGACGGGAATTTTGACCATGACCCCGAGATCGATATGCGCGCCGAACGTCGGCTGGGTCAGGCCGCTGATAATTTTGTTCACCACGCTCTTCATGATGGCATTACCCGGCTGTACGAGGGTGGACAAATCGGTTTGGCTGGTGGCGCTCTCGTTGATCGCATCCTGAACCAAATGGTTCGAGAGCATGGGCGTGGCAAAGTCTTCGGTAACCCCGGCGCCGGCATACAGCTTGACGGTTTTGAGTACGGGCGGAAACTGCACGAGATACTTGCGAGCAGTCAAATCGATCTGAAGTTTGGCATAGGGCGTGGCCTTTATGCCGAAATAGGACAGGCCGAACTGGTCAAGCGTCAGTTTTTCCTCGGCATAGGTGAAGTTGGATGGATCGCTTGCGTTGGTGATCTGGGTTACCGGCTTGGCGAGGCCTGTGGGATACTTGATCGATCCGTTGTATTCCCACAACCCGAAATTCCCTGAAATTTCGATTGCGTCAATAACCGGAATGACGTCGATATAGATCTTGCCGCCAATCGAGAAATCAGATTTCCACCCGGTTCTGGTGACAAAAGCGGGTATATTCTTGCCCACGAGCACGGAATCGAGGCCGATGGGCGAAAGATTCATCTTGAGGCTGTCGAACGTCACCTGATCGCCGAGGCCGGTGGTGTTCTTCATGCTGACGGTATAATCGAGTCCGTAATGCGCGCCGATCCCGATGAGCGCGAAGCACGGAGCGATTGCGACAAGGGAAAAGAGTACTGCACTGCAGCAAAGCGATCTGATCCGTGACATGTGTATTCCTCCTTAAGAAGAAATGGTTGTATTTTTCAGCGGAATTTGAACATTTTTTTCGTTGGCACGCATTAACCAATATATAATTAATTGAGCTGAAGTTCAAAGGGACTTTTCGCCTTGAACTTCAATTGTACCATCGGACAGGATACAAGTAAAGCGCGATACCGTGTTTTCAAAAACCCTCATGATTTTTCTGACCCTGCTCACCGCTGCTGATTTCCAGGACGCACAGGCACAGCAGGCTGCCGGCCCCATGACGTCCTGTGCGTACTCGTTCGTCAGGAAACAGTGCTACGCCGGCCAGACGAGGATCGCGCAAGGGCAATTTTACTGGGAGGAGGCGGGCCACCGGGCGTGCTACGACTATTCGGGAGCGTACCGCTACCGGTTCATCCTCAGCGATACGGCCGTGATCGGAATTGACAAGAGGGCAAACAGCGGCTACACGCTTCGCCGGAGCGCGGACCCGCAACACTACGAGGCCGTGTCCCGGTCGGTCCACGTGTTCGGCCAGCTTCTTCGAGGGATTTCGGCGTTTGGGGACACGGTGCGGGCGGGCGTTGTCGGGAGCGTGGATTCCTGCATTTTTCTCGAGACGAAATCCGCTGCCGGCACGGACATCGTGGCCGTGACGCGGGAATCGGGCAGGCCAGCGCTCATCGAATCGTTTGATCCGGACGGAGCGCTGTACCGGCAGACGCGCACCGTGTACGGCAAGGGGAAGACCGGCGGGTATCTGCCGTCCCGGCTCATCGTGCGCACGCGGGACGGGAGTGTCGTGACGCTCGACACGCTGCTGCTGTCCAAAGCGGTTGTCAACCAACCCTTGCCGCCGAACGTGTTTGGCGTGTCTGACAAGTGCAGGCTGGTATCGTCCGTCACGCCCTCGGCAACGACGCTGCCGTTCTTCAATGCACCGGGGAAATAGGAGCCGTCCATGGACCCACTCGTGTCTGAAGTCAACAATGTCCTCGTGGCCCCGGAATCTCTTGTCAATGTGCTCGGCGTCATTTACGTGCACCGCAAGACGCCCGACGGCGGGGACTTGTATTTCACGCGCCACGGTCTTCCCCTGGCCCCGCACCTTGCCATCGAGAACTGGTACGAACGGGAATGGTTCGAAAACCAGCGCGAACACCTGATGGGCACGGGGGCCGTGTACCGGGTGCCGACAAAGCCGCTTGACGGGATGAACCTCGAGCTCGTGGTCAAGAATTGCCGTGTGGGCGAGGATGTGCCGCTGGACACGCACACGCTCATGGAGTTCATCAACGCGGAATTCAACAGCCCTTGGGAAGAATTCTCCCTTGTTATGGAGTTGCGCGAGGGCAAATACGGCCCGCCGGACATGGTCATCCGCACGCAGGAGCCGCTGGCCATCTATGTGCCGCCGGAAAAGATGCAATTGTGGCAGAGCGGCAGGTCCCGGTCCAAAATCAACAAGATCATGGCGCGGCACCCGGGCATCGACCTCGACATCCTGCGCCAATACAAGCTCATTTACGGCTGGATCAAGGGAAGGAGCGTCGTGGAGCTGCTCGTGGACATCGGGCTGTCCAGCGAAGGGCTGAGCGAAGCGCTGGCCCCTCTGACCAAGAAGGCGATCGACGATCTCGACAAAAAGGGATACGTCGTGGCGGACATGAAGCCGCACCATATCATCATCGGGGAGCAGTACACGCACGTTATTGAGGAGCTGGGAAAAGCCGCGGGCGATACCGCGGTCCAGCGGCAGGTCGAACTGATCCGCGGGCTTGTCGAGCAGGGCCAGTATTCGGTGGTCGATTACGAACTTCTGCTGCGTACGCCCAAGCACGAGGAGGAAGTCAAGTACTCCCGAAGGCATTCCTACCTCGACGACCAGCGCGACCGCTTCATCCCGACGCAACTCCCGTCGCACCTCGAGGCCGTGGAAATTTTCGGCGTGCCCTATATCCACGGCCACGTGGAGAGCACGGGCGGCCAACTGTGGGTCGTGGGCAAGAACGGCAGGCTGTTCGACTATTTCCTGCCCGAGCGGTGGCGCAAGACCGTGAGCTGGAAACTGTCGGAGGACAACGAAGTCTATTACACCGTGACAAAAGATAATGTGCACATCGTGTGGGAGACGTCGCGGGTGGGCGAAACGCCGAACGTCGGCTCGACCGAGGAGCGCCGGCGCATGGCGGCCTCGTTCGGGTTCAACAGCCCGTTCGAGGAGTTCGCCATCGCCCAGCGGCTTGCCGAATGCGGCGTAGCCACGGTGTACGTTCGCGCGATTTACATGACCGGAACCATTAAGGTGGAACAGTCCGCGGACCTGTCGCGGTACGAATCGCACAAAGATATCCTGTGCTGGGACGGCTGCCCGATCCTGCAGGAGAATCGCAACTACATCTCGATCCGGGGCTACTACAACGGGCCGGATTCGTGGGTCGCACAGCAGAAGGGCCAGCTGTGCCGGCCGATCGATTTACAAAAGGCATTGGAGAACGCCATCATAACGAAGCATGAATTCGACCGGCTGTACGACGGCGTGTTCCAGAAGTTGAACAACGCCGGCTACGACGGATCGTTGCTGAAGGGAAACGACATTTTGCTGGCCATGGACCCCTCGGGTCAGCTCCTCAAGGACGTGGACGGCACCCCTGAAGCGCGCATCTGCAATTTCGAGTTCATCAGGAAACGGTGACCTCGTCCCCGGTTGTCAGTTTCACCCAAGATCCATTTCTCTCCGGCGTTCTTTAATGGTATAATTATGGCAGCGCAGTACCAAGAGGGTCGCATGTTTAACATGCGAATGCGGTCCACGGACCGCTTGGGAACCGCGAAAAAGGAAACGGCATGTCATACCAAACTTTGATGCGAACCTCTCCGATCATTATGATAATTACGATGATCACCGGTTCGTTCTCGGCCGCAATTGCCGCCATCACGTTTTCCGGTGACTGGGAAAAGGGCTTGACAGGCAAAGGGAACTGGAAATACATTCAGGCAATGGACACCACGAGCCGGTTTACCAGAGTAACGAGCCCGGTGCGCCAGGGTATGTATGCCGCGCGCGTGGAAGTGCGACCCGGCGACGACCCAATCGGCTCCTCGGGCAATCGCGCCGAAGCGCTGGTCATGACCGATGCCAATGGAATCGCCCTGAATGAAACCGAATCGAGCGGCACGCAGTATTTCGCGTTTAGTTTTCGCCTCGATTCCTCGTGGCGGCCGCCGGCCGCGGACGCAGACGGCGCGTGGGCGATTATTTTTCAGCTCCACGGGCCGGACAACCTCGGCGCTTCTCCCGCAGTGGATGTGAGTGTTCTCAACCATCTGTCAATCGGTTTTTACAGCGGTGATCTGGATTCCGCGGCGAAATCCGTGCGGTACAGGTCCTATGCCCTGTCCGACAGCAGTCTGAACATCGGTCACTGGGTGGATCTGGTCCTGAAAATCACGTTCGTCAAGGACTTTACCGGATCGGTGACGGCCTGGCGGCGCAACGAAGGCCAAACCGGTTTTGTCCAGGAGCTGCAAGTGAATAATGTCCCGACGCTCCAATACAAATCGAGCCTAGGCGGGGTAGGCGCCCATTACTGGAAGCATGGACTGTACTGCGCGAAACAGACCAGCATCACGAACGTGCTCTGGATCGACGGCATGACGCGCGGAGACAGCTACGATGAAGTGGTACAAGCGGCCTTCAGACCGGCGGCGGTGACAATGCGCTTACCCGTGCAACGCTCCGGTGGGTTGCGGGTGGACACGGACATACGGTCAACCGGCGAAATCCGCTTTCGTGTGTCGCTCCCGGAGCCCGATCCTTTCAGCCTGATGATATTCGATGCGGCAGGACGATTGCTGTGGCGGACCTTTCAGGCGCCCTCTTTTGCCTGCGAATATCCGATTGTATGGCAACCAAAGGCCCGCACGCCAATGGGAGCATATTTTGTAAATGTAAAGCAAAACGACGCTCTCGCAAAGGGCACGATCATTATCAGACCATAGAAAAACATAAAACAAACACGCATAAACATCGGGGAAACAGCATGAAAAAAAGGCTATTGGGGTTCGGCAGTCTGCTGCTGATTGCGGCGACAGAAATGTTTTCGCTTTTTCCTTTTGAGGCAGCCGGTCGCGGGGCTGTGGTTCCCTGGATAGAGTATCAAGCTGAGGATGGGTCTCTTTCCGCCGGGGCCCGGATAGTCGGGCCGAGCAGGACCTACGGTACCCAGGCCGGAGAAGCGTCGGGCCGCAAAGCGGTCATGCTTGAGCAGGCCGGCGCCTCAGTTGCCTGGAAAGTTAGTTCCCCGGCAAACTCCATTGTCATTCGTTTCTGCATACCCGATGCTCCTGCCGGCGGCGGGATCGAAGCTCCGATCGCGCTTTTTATCAACGGTCAGAAAAAAACCGATATGATACTCACTTCCGTTCACAGCTGGGTTTACGGAAAGGACAACGACAATCAAACAGATGACCCGACAAACGGGCAAGCGCGGAAACTGTACGACGAGGTGCGCCTGCTCTTTAACGGGTATAACCTGGTTGCAGGAGATTCGGTGATGCTCAAAAAAGAGGCTGCCGCTTCGAATGCTTCATACGAATGCATTGATTTTATAGATTTGGAGCAGGTGGGAGCGCCTATTCCCATGCCGGTGGGCTACATCGCGGTAACCGATTCGAACCAGACCTGGAAAGGAGCGTCGCAAAGCGACAGCACCTCTTTCGACCACGCTTTTTATATGTGCCTTACCGAGGCGCAGGCAGGCAAATACGCCGGGGTTTACATTCCACCGGGGACCTGGCTCCAGAAACAGAAACAGCAGCCCAAAAATGTCAAGATACAAGGCGCAGGCATGTGGTATACCACGCTTTACTGTCCGGACAAAAGCGCGGGTGATTGGGGTACGACCGGGTTCATTATTTCAGGAGACAATTGCGAATTCAGGGACTTCGCAATGACGGGTTGGGGCGGTACCCGGACGCAGGGCGGTAAGGCTTTCTGCAGCAATGCCTATAAGAACATGGTTGCGGAACGGTTATGGATAGAGCATGTCTGTTGCGCTGATTGGGTTGGAGGAGGAGGCGAGTCGACTAATTTGCATTTTAAGGACTGCCGTATACGGAATACCGGGGCAGACGGGATCAACCTGTGCAATGGAAGCCTTAATTGTCTCATCGAAAACTGTCATGCGCGGAACACCGGCGACGACGCTTTTGCCATCTGGTCGGCGACAGATGGCTACTCCGCACCCTGCACCGGAAACATCATACGCAACTGCACGGCAGAGCTCCCCTGGCGCGCCAACTGTTTCGGTGTATACGGCGGCAGAGGGAACCGCATCGAAAACTGCCTGGGGGTCGATGCGATCACGTATCCGGGATTGACCATAAGCACGGATTTCAGCCCCTGGCCGCTTGATTCGGTTACCGTGGACAGCATCACCCTTACACGGTGCGGCGGACACTATTTCGTGGGATATCCCTACGAGAACGATTTTGGCGCGATCTGGCTGCTCGGCGTGATGACCCCGAACAACGGCATCAAGGTAAAAAACGCCGATATCATAGATCCGACCTACTCAGGTATTCTTATACAGGGCGCCGGCACGTTCAATAGCGTATTGTTCGATAACGTCACCATAGCCAACCCGACGACCAATGGCGTGGAAATACGGTCGGAAGTAAACGGCGACGGGACGCTTCGCAATGTCAAACTCGTCAGCAACCTATACACGAAACCGAGACTGACTAATCTTGCAACCAAGTTCAAGTTGACTGATGAGACCGGAGTGGCTGGAAAACAGGAGCTTAAGACATCGGCAACGCGTGTTCAGTGCAGGGGGGGGAGCAGGCCGGTGGTTATGTTGAACCTGCCGGCAAAGGCGGAAAATGAAACATACAGGGTGAAGGTGACAATGCACCTGTTAAACGGGAAAATAGTGAACGAGGTTGTGGATAAAATTTTTAGTGCGGGAAGTTATAGCATAAATATGGACAGAGTAAGAACAAAAAGCGCTGGAGTATATCTTGCTGAAGTTACGATAGATGGAAAAAGAGAGGTGTTTAGAATAATGGTTGAATAAAAAAAACACCCTCATTGTAAAAACGCGTAGCGGAGTATACTCTCTCCTTCCGGTCGTGGCAATCGTACAGGACGACTCATCGCGCGACAATCAGTTTGCCGCTGCGGCCGTCGTTTCCTGAATAATATTTGTAAACGTATGCTCCGGCAGGCGCAACCGTCCCGGACATACCCCGGCCGTCCCATGTCGCCGACCAGGCGCCGCCGCCATCACGCGCCGCGCACTCGCGGATCAGCGTCCCATTGCAACCGAAAATCCTCACGGACGAGTTCGGTGAAAGACCCGTCAGTGTAATGTGCGCGCCGGAAATCCGAGTGTATGAAATTGTTTCCGAAAGCCATGAAGAATGCGGCAGAATTATTGTTTCACGATGATGGCTTTGTTCGTCTTGAGGTCACTATCGGGCGAGTAGGACATCCGGTTAATCCGGGTCAACGGTGACCGCGTCCCCGATCGCAAGCTTCATGGATTTCGCGGCGCTGCCGCGGTTCACCGATAATTCCACAAACCCGCATGACCCGATGACTGCAACGGGTTTTCCCTCTTTCACGTCGCTGTATCTGCCGCACAGCGGAAGGGTATGTCCTTTGACGCGGATGCGGCTTGCCTGGCTGGCCAGCGATGAGGGAATGGTGGTTATGGCATTGCCGAACCGGTCGATGTAGGCCACGGTGCCGAGTATTCGTTTGCCGTCCGCCCGCGCCGCCGCTATGGTAGACAGCCGGACAATAGTCTTCATTTTCGGGCCGAGCTTTTCAAATGCGACACTGCGGCTCAGGTGGGCGCCGACCGGGGCGAAGATGTCGCGTCCGTGAAACGTAGCGCTGACCTCTTTGAGAAAGTAGCGTGTGTTTTCCAGCGAGCGGACCTCGAATTTATAGTAATTGTCAATAATCAGCGAAAACAGACCGTTGTCCGGTCCCACGAAAAAGTATCCTCCGGCTTTGATCGCCAGCGCCGCCCTCCCGGAACCAACCCCCGGGTCGACCACGGCGACAAATGTCGTACCCTCGGGAAAATACGCATGGCATGCGAGCAGGTTGAACGCGCCGGCCGTGATATCCCCGGCAGGGATGTTGTGGTTGATGTCAACGATCACGGCTGAAGGGTTGACGAAAAGGATAACGGCCTTCATGCTGGCGACGAACCAGTCCTGGGTGCCGAAATCGGAAAGAAGGGCGATTGGTTTCATACGGCGCTCATTTTCGTTTGCGACCTGTTCCGGGTCGGAACGGACCCGAAATCCAAATTTCCTATCGAGATGCTATTCGAACAATTTTTCAGCTTGTTGCCAAGGCACGACCAGAATACCGCCCTGTTTATGTAATTGTCCGCCGCCGTATGCCAAGAACATTTCTCCGGCGCTCTTCCCGGCCAGATTTTGCCAGGCCAGGAGGCCTTCGAAAAAATGATTTGTCACGGTTTTGGCGGATTTAATTTCAAGGGCATCCAGGCTATCGCCGGATTCTTTGACCACATCTACTTCAAGCCCGGCCCGGTCACGCCAGAAGTAAAGCGTGTCCATGATTCCGCTATTGTAAACATGTTTCTTAAGTTCGGAAATTATGAATGATTCAAAAACTTGCCCGCGCATGGAATGCGTTGTCAAGGCGTCAACGTTTGGGATAGACAGCAGCCAGGACAAAAGCCCGGTATCATAGAAATAGAGTTTGGGTGTTTTAATAAGGCGTTTGCCAAAATTGCGATGGTGGGGCTGCAGCAGAAAAATGATATAGCTGGCTTCAAGGACCGAAATCCAGCCTTTGGCCGTATTCACCGAAACACCGCAGTCCGACGCAAGACCGGAAAGGTTAAGCAGCTGTCCGCACCGCGCCGCGCACATCCGCAGGAACAGCTGAAACGTTCGCAGTTCGTGGATATTCACCAGGTTTCGAACGTCCCGTTCAATGTAATTCTTGACGTAATTTGCGTACCAGGTTGATGGATCAAGGTTTCTATCATGCACCGGAGGATAAAGACCCGTAAACAGCGCCTTTTCAAGAGACGGATAGGAGGCTTTTTCTTTCTTGTATATTTCCCGGCATGTGAAAGGCAGCAACGTGCAATTGGCGGCCCGACCTGCCAAAGACTGGGTTATACGCGATCGCAGACCGAATTGTTGTGATCCGGTGAGTACAAACCTGCAGCGTTTGGGGCCTTCATCCACAATCTGCTGAAGGTAAGAGAACAGGGCGGGGCAGCGCTGGGCTTCGTCAAAGATTGCCCCCTTTTCATAAAGGGCCAAGAAGCCGCGCGTATCGCGCTCGGCAAAATCGAGTGTATCAATGTTTTCGAGGGAAACATACGGTTTCTCGGCAAAAACCGACTTGGCCAAAGTGGTTTTTCCGGACTGCCGCGGTCCGGTAATGGTTATGACCGGATACTGCCGAGCAAGTTTCTTAAGGAAAGCCGTACAGCTTCTTGGTATCATTATCCAAAGTATATATAATACCGTGCTAATTTGCAATTAAATTGCAAATTAGCCAAGCCTCTCCCGCCGCATCCTTGGACGCCTTGAGCCCCGGAACGTCCATTATCAAAGTTGACAAAAAATGTGAGACGCCGTATATTTACGATCAAAAGACCAAATCAACAAGGGAGAGGCAAAATGAAGAATAACGAGATTGCTGTAGTGGCAGACAATGTGCCAATCAGAACCGCTCCATCGGTATACCCTGAACCTTTTGCATCAATGATGAGAGGCCGGGAGAAAAAGCAATTGAGTAATGTTTTTGGGTTGACTAATATTAGTGTCAATCTTACACGAATAACGCCAAAATCAGTTTCAGCACTCCGGCACGTTCATGCGAAGCAAGATGAGTTTGTATACATACTTCAAGGGAATCCAACGCTTCACACAAACAATGGGTTTACTACTATGTCGCCGGGTATGTGTGCAGGCTTCAAAGCCGGATCCGGAGACGCACACTGTCTCATTAATACTACAGAGGAAGATGTTATTTATTTGGAAGCAGGCGATAATACGCCGGGTGATGACGTTGCATATCCGGATGATGATTTGAAGCTCATTCAAGTGGAGGGTAAATGGGAGTGCTATCACAAAAATGGACAAAAATACGAATCAAAAAAGTAACACACTAAGTAAGGAAGTGCTTGATGCTCTTGCATACAGTGCCTACGAACAAATTTTCTGACTTGCCCCTGACTCCCGCCATGATCTCGAACCTGGACGTCATGGGCTATACTGCGATGACGCCGATACAGGCAGCCAGCATTCCTCCCATTCTAGACAAAAGCGACATCATCGCGCAGGCGAAAACGGGAAGCGGAAAGACAGCCGCGTTCGGCATTGGTATCCTGCATCAACTCAATGCAAAGCACAATCAGGTACAGGCATTGGTTCTGTGCCCGACCCGGGAATTGTCGGAGCAGGTTGCCCAGGAAATGCGCAAGCTGGCCCGCTTCACCACAAATATCAAGATTCTCACCATAAGCGGCGGCACGCCGATTCGACCGCAGTTGCAATCCCTGGAGCATCGGGCGCATATCGTGGTAGGAACACCGGGGCGCATCGGCGACCATTTGAGGCGGGGCACGCTCACCCTTGACAATCTCACGACCCTTGTCTTTGATGAGGCGGACCGAATGCTTGACATGGGATTTGAAAATGAAATAAACGAGATCGTGTCCTATGCGCCGAAGAAGAGACAGACCCTGCTGTTTTCGGCCACCTTTTCCAATGCGATCAGGACACTGAGTACGAAATTCCAGAACCGGGCGCAAGAGATCACCGTGGAATCCCTTCACAGCGACACGGTAATTGCCCAGCGTTTTTTCGAAATGGAATGGAAGGACAAGCTCGCGACGACAGCATCCATACTCTGGACATTCAAGCCCGAATCAACCCTTATCTTCTGCAACACGAAACAACAGTGCAGGGATCTTGTCGACTATCTGTCAAAGATGAAATTTCATTGCCTGACCATCAATGGAGATCTTGAACAAAAAGAACGCACCGAGATGCTGACGCTTTTTGCCAACCGCAGTTGCAGCATCCTGGTGGGCACGGATGTCGCGGCACGGGGATTGGACGTCAAGGATCTGAGCGCGGTCATAAACTTCGACATGCCCTTTGACGCCGAGGGGTATGTTCACCGCATCGGTCGTACGGGGAGGGCGGGAAAAGAGGGCCTGGCATTCTCCCTTGTCACCCCGGGCGAACAGCATCGTCTTGACGACATCAACCGATACCAGGACACATCGTTTCGCACCGAGGACACCGCACGCCTTGTTACGCACGGAGAAAGCATGCTTCCTCCCATGGTTACAATCTCCATTAACGGCGGGCGCAAGAGCAAGATCCGGCCCGGAGACATCCTTGGCGCGCTCACCAAGGAAGCGGGGATCGACGGAAAATGCGTGGGCAAGATCGATATTTTTGAGCTGTATTCCTATGTAGCCGTGGATCGGTCCGTTGCCCGGGACGTGGTTGAAAAGCTTGCCCAAATTCCTGTAAAGGGAAAACGTTTCATCGCGCGAATGCACGAGTAGCCGCCGGCTGCCCCGCATGGCGGGATACGGGTAACTAAAGTTAACCCTGCCCCGCATGGCGTACCCCGTCGGGTACGCCGAGGCGTCGGGATACGGGTAACTAAAGTTAACCCTATCCCGCATGGGTGGGATACAGGTAACTAAAGTTAACCCTATCCCGCCGCATCCTTGGACGCCTTGATCAGCAATTCATTCACCCGTTTGGCGTAAGCCGATACGTCCTTGACCTGCTGGCCGCCGGCGATGAGCGCCTGGTCGTAGAGCAGCCGTATCCACTCGTCAAGGAGCGGGGATTTGTGGTTTTTTTCGTACAGGGCGTTCAGGTTTTCCATGATCGGGTGCGATCCGTTGATCTCCATGATGGCCTTTGTCTCCGGCACCGCCTGGCCCATGGCCTTCATCATCTTTTCCATGACCGGGCCCAGATCGTGCTCGTCGGCGACCAGGCAGCACGGGCTGTCCGTGAGGCGGGTCGTCACCCGGACTTCCTTGACAGAATCGGAAAGGATGTTCTTGATGCGTTCGGAAAGCTTCTTAAATGCGGATTCGAGCCTGTCCTTTTCCTTCGTCTCCTCCTTGCCCAAGTCGCCCAGGTCAAGGTCGCCCTTGGCCACGCTCTTGAGCTGCTTGCCGTCGTAGTTGTACAGATCATTGACCAGCCATTCGTCGATCGGGTCGAGGAAATACAGCACTTCGATGCTCTTACCACGGAACACCTCCAAATGCGGGCTTTTCTCAACCATCTCCCGGCTCTCGCCCGTGATGAAATAGATGTGCTTCTGTCCTTCCCGCATGCGGCCCGTATACTGCTTGAGCGACACGAGGTCGTTTTTCGTATCGGACAGGGACGATTCGAAGCGCAAAAGCTCGGTGAGCTTTTCCTTGTTTTCATAATCCGTGTGCACGCCTTCCTTGAGTACCGGACCGAACTGCTGCCAGAACGCGCCGTACACCGAGGGTTCGTTGGTTGCCATATCGGAAAGCTTCCCGAGCACCTTGCCGACCAGGGTCTTTTTCATCTTTTCGATGACCGGGTTGTGCTGAAGCATTTCGCGGGACACGTTGAGCGGCAAATCCTCCGAATCGACCACGCCCTTGATAAAGCGGAGATAATCCGGAAACAATTCCTTGCAATGGTCCATGATGAAAACGCGCTTGACATACAGCTTGATGCCGTGGACCCGTTCCGGCATGAACAGGTCGAACGGCGCCTTGGACGGGACGAACAGGACAAACGAGTATTCGAGCACTCCCTCGGCTTTGCTGTGGATGGTGGCGGAGGGCGACTCGAACCCGCCCAGCTGTTTGAAAAACTCCTCATACTGCTCGCCGGTGATCTCCAGCGGCGGCCGTTTCCACAGCGGCTTGGTCTGGTTGATGACCTCGTCGTGGCCTTTATCATTTGGAAAGTAAATGGGAAACGCGATGAAATCCGAAAACTTCTTGATGGTCGAGCGGACCGCATAGGCTTCGGCGTACTCGGTTTCATCGTCTTTGAGGTATACGGTGACGTCCGTGCCGCGCGTGTCCCGCTCCGCGTCCGTTTCGCCGATGGTGTAGTCGCTGGTGCCGTCGGATTCCCACAGCACTGCCTTGCCCTCGGTGCCGGCGCGCCTGGTCACGAGCTTTACCTTGGCGGCGACCATGAACACGGAATAGAATCCCACGCCGAACTGACCGATGAGGTTACTGTCCACCTTCTGATCCCCGGTCAGGCTCTCGACGAACGCCTTTGACCCGGACCTGGCGATGGTGCCGATGTTTTCGATGACCTCCTCGCGCGTCATGCCCACGCCGTTGTCCGAAATCGTCACGGTCTTTGCGTTTTTGTCAACCTTGACCCGGACTGCCAGTTCGTCGTCCCCGGCGAGAATGGCGGTATTGGTCAGCGATTCGAATCGTAGTTTGTCAAGTGCATCGGACGCGTTTGAGATGAGCTCACGGAGAAACACCTCCTTGTGCGTGTACAGGGAGTGGATCATGAGCTGCAGCAGCTGTTTGACCTCGGTCTGGAACCCGAGACGTTCCTGTTTTTGTTCTTCCGCCATAGATCCTCCTTTTTAAGTCCTCTTAAATTAATTAAGTTCCTCGCATTTCCTCAACTTTTTCCTAATCCACCTGCTTACTTCGACAAGCTCAGTACAAGTCGCTGGTGGATTGTGCTGCAGCTGAGATTATTATACACTCGGCAAGCCTCGGCGCCATGGTACCGAATTTACCGAGTGTATAATTTCTATATAGTTGCTAAAGTCCCCAAAACCCGCGGCCGATATACCTACAAGGAGGGGTCTGTTGTAAAACAGATTCACTTAATAATCTATTTAACAGAGGCTACAATGCCTGTCTCGGCAGTTTCTTCATCAGCGTCCGTGAGCCAGCAGCAGGACGCGTACAGCGTTTTTCCGAAAAAAGACGCTCCTGCTTTTCCCGGCATGAAAGACCGGTCTCCGGAGCCCAAAGGGACCGGGCCGAAGGAGCTTTCCCCTGAGCAGGAAAAAGAAGTCCAGAAACTGAAAAGTCGCGATGCCGACGTCAGGGCGCATGAGGCGGCGCATGTCGCGGCCGGTGGCGCATATATCAAGGGCGGGGTCAGTTTTTCCTATCAAAAAGGGCCGGACGGCGTCATGTACGCCGTGGGTGGCGAAGTGTCCATCGATACGTCGCCGGTACGCAATGATCCCCGGGCAACGATTGCGAAAATGGAAACAGTCAAGGCTGCCGCGCTGGCGCCCGCAGACCCGTCCGGCGCAGACCGGTCGGTTGCTGCCGCGGCCGAGCAGGCGGAAGCGCAAGCGCAGCAGCAATTGTCCGCGCAGAAAACCGGAAAGGGCCAGGAAGGAACCGGGTCTGAAGCCCCGGCAACCGGAGCATCAGGCCAACCGACGTCCCCCCGCACAAATTCGTACACGCCGGACGGAAAAAAAACCGCAAATGTCAATCCCTCGCCGCAACTCATCGATATTGTAGCGTGATCAGAGCCGGTTTGGTCATTTAATCCACTTAAATAAAAGAATTCCACGGCCGTATAGTTTGTATTATATTGTTTAAGGGTTTAAACCGTTTTCCGTGTTTCTGTTTAAACCCGAGGCACTTACGTAGGTCGCGTCTGCATGGGCGTGTACAATTTAAAATGTATCGTATCAGGTTTCTATTAATCGGTATTGCCGTGGGCGCCTCACAGGGGTACGCGCAGACCCGCGCGGTCCAGGACAGCGCAGGCGTATCGGTTGCAAAAGATTCTTTGATAATTTTGAAACCGTCGGTGAGGCTTTCGCCGGGCATTGCCTTGACAAGCTCACTGATTTTGCCGGGGGCCGGCCAGGCGTATGCGCGGCACTACGTGCGCGCAGTGCTTTTTCCGCTCGCCGAGGTCGGCGTAGGACTCTTCGGCTATCAGCGGTACGTGTGGGAAAAGGGTCTGGCGCACAATGCCGACAGCACGGCAGCGCTTGCCGCACGGAGCAAGGAAATCGACACCGTAGGCGGTGACACGACGTATCCGGCGACCGCATTTCGCCTCGAGGCGGCACGGGACAGTTTCGACGCGCTTTCGTCCCGATTCGTGGTGTACCAATGCATTACGTGGGCAGTGGGGATTTACTATTACAACGTGCTTGACGCGCTGAATGCGACGGGCATCTTCAAGAACGGTTCGAAGAAAAACCCGGGCACCGCGGCGTGGCTCTCCGCGATTCCGGCGCTGGGGCTCGGCCAATTTTACAATGGAGAAGCCGGCAAAGCCGGCATGATACTGATGACGCAGTTCAACCTGGGGTTCCTTGCGTACAATTCCCAGGTGCTCATGCACGATTGCGAGGTCCACGAGGTGCAGGAGGCGCAGGACGGGCCGGCCGGTCCGACGTATAGAACGTCTACGGCAAAGGGATTTCATAACGATTGGGAAAACAGGAGAACAGAGGCATTCCGCAACCGGAACATGTACCTGTGGTATTCCCTGATGTTTTATTTCTACGGCATTCTTGACGCAGTCGTAGACGCCCACCTGCATGACGCGGGTGTGAGAATGAAGCTGGAGCCCGACCTTGTTCCGGAAAACAAGCAAGTCGGGATGATCCTGACGGTGCCGTTCTAGAAATACAAATCGCCTCACCCCCATCCCCTCTCCGCTTGCGGAGAGGGGTGGCTGAAAGCCGGGGCGAGGCGAAGAAAAAGGTAAGGATACAGCAGAGCATTGCATACGCGAATAAGTTTGTTTGTGATACATACCCATCATAAAGGAAGAACACTATGCCGGTAACACTCAAAGACATTGCCGAACGCGCGGGCGTGACATCCGCGACAGTGTCGATGGTCATCAACAACAAGCCGAACATTTCCGAGGCAACGCGGCGTAAGGTACTCAAGATCGCCCGGGAGCTCAATTACTATCCCAACGTGATCGCACGCGGGCTGGCCACGCGTAAATCCAATTCCATCGGCGTGATCGTGCCCAACCTCGCCTCGTCCTTTGTCGTGAGAATCCTGCAGGGGATCAAGAGCACGAACCGCGACGTTGATTATACGGTGACCCTGTTCGACACCGTCGGACAGAAGGAGAACGAATCGCAGCTGTTCCAGCGCCTGGCCCGTGAACGCAGGATCGACGGCGCCATCCTCATCGGCACGACCGTGTCCGAGGAAGAGATGCAGATATTCCGGGACGAAAGCGTGCCGTGCATCGTGGTTGCGCGGCGGTGCGACATCCTTGATTCCGTGTTTGTCAATAACACGCAGGGAGCGCAGGACGCAACCGAATTTCTGATCGGCAAAGGCCACAAAAAGATCGGGTGCGTGATCTGCCGCAAGCAGAACCTGCCGGTCGAGGAACGGCTTCAGGGCTACAAACAGGCGCTTGAGAAGAACGGCATACCGTATGACGATTCCCTTGCCTTCGAAGTGGACGACGACAGCATGGAGGCGGGCGAACACGTGTTTGAGCGGATCATCGCTTCCGGCGTCACCGCGGTGTTTGTTCCGGCCGGCGACATGGCTGCCATCGGTATCATCAGGGAAGCAAAGAAAAAGGGCATCGCGGTGCCGAGCAAGCTTGCGGTTGTGGGATTCGATGACATTCCGGCTGCCGAGGTGGTTGAGCCGACGCTCACCACGGTGCGTCAGCCAAAACTGGAGATGGGCGATTACGCGATCAACATGATCGTTGATAAATTGGAAGGCCGCGAGTCCGAGCTCAAGCACAAGGAGCTGCCGACCAAGTTTATCGTGCGGGAATCGACCTGAAGAAAGTTGAGGAGTTGAGAAGTTTAGAGGTTGAGAAGACGAGAAGCAGAGAGAGTCGAGGAGTTGAGAAGTTTAGGGGTCGAGGAGCAAAGAGGGTCGAGAAGGCTTTTCCCCAAGATCCTCTAAACTACTCAACTTCTAAACTTCTAGACTATCCTCCCATTTGACTTCTTTCAAAACAACACATATACTTAGGCCGTAGTTAATAGTCCGCTTGATCTTTGAAAATATGGGGGTGCACTGGTTTCGACGGGGAGCGAGAGATTCAAGCAGCATGCCGAGGATATCGGTTGGCCTCGTTAATCATCCGGTACCAAAAATAATCGCCAACGATTATTCTTACGCAATGGCTGCCTAAATAAAGGCGGCCGACTTGTTTTCCGGTTAGCGTTCACTGGGGAACAGGTACTAGCATGAACGATAGTTCCGCGGGGTGTCCTGACCGCGGAGCGAAATAAATCGGGGCTGGTCTGCTGTAGAGCCTGTCTGTTAGCGCTGCAGCGGATGAGATTAATAGACAGACTAAGCATGTAGCGGTTTGCTTTTATCACTCTTCGGACACGGGTTCAATTCCCGTCACCTCCATTTTTTTCTACCGTTCAATTAAGGCAATTCCAGAGGCCACAACGTTGCTTTTGTCCGAAATTCTGTAGGCGTACATACCTGCCGGCAGCGCCTTGCCCGGTTCCCT
>Ga0182027_10000093_pt1 | contig 135616 bp, 123 predicted proteins | sample 712E1DmetaG_FD_121300 | JGI IMG/M metagenome (GOLD analysis project Ga0182027, IMG submission 121300) | Permafrost microbial communities from Stordalen Mire, Sweden - 712E1D metaG (Illumina Assembly) | ecosystem: Environmental > Terrestrial > Soil > Wetlands > Permafrost | place: Sweden...
GAGTGTCTCGCTTTTCGAGAAAACCTATATTTTACAAGCACTTAGCGATATACCACCTAATTTTGAGGAGTATCGATCTCCTAACCAATTGAATTTGTTCAACTTATAGTTGGACACTAGTGAGGAGAAATATATATGTGCTGATTTTTTGAACAGCAGCGTATTCAGGATTTGTCAATGCCAGCCATAAGAAGCCCTCGGAAATCTGTTGAACACCAAAAAACAATGGAATGCCAGCAAAGACGATCTGGGAGGGTGTATGGACTTTCTTTAGAGCGGCAACACCGATGGAAGAGATGACAATCCCTCCCGTAAAACTCGCTCCTGCTGAAAAGCACATAGCTTTTTTCTTTCTAGTGTTGTGACTCTTGAGTTCTTTGAATAAGTGTTTTGCCCAGCGGATTTAAAGAGACACAGGGAGCATAGAAACGAACACATCCTGCGTGCCCGGCGCCGTAGATTTTCAACCCAAGAGTCGCAAAGGAAACTGCAAAAAGCGTTAGCGGCTCTTGCGCCTTTTGCGTAAGGCTTTTCAAGTTGTTTTTGAGATAGCCTGCATGCTTTCTTTGCGCCCTTCGCGGTTTTCTTTTCATTGAGTATAGCGAGCTATGCAGAACCCATCTATTCTTGAACTAAAGATCAAAGATGGCTTATATTTTAGGAGCCAACGCAGCCGAGATCGACAGTTTGAACCCATCCAGGTCGCGCACACTGAACAGACGCACACCCCAGTGCATGTCGGCGGGTTCTGAGTCGAGCGTGCCGCCATGCTCTTTGATGCGGGCTGCAATCTCGTCGACATTTTGATCCGTCGTAATCCGCAGCGAGAAGCCTTCTCCTTTGACTCTTTCCCATCCCTTGGCTCCGTCATCCTGATTGATCGAGATCCGCACCTCTCCGGCTTTTAGAGCAACCGATCGCAGTATTCCCTCACGTTCAATCTTGTGATCAACGGTGAATCCCAGCACGTCTTGATACCATGCAAAACTTTTGGCGATATCTTTAACAGTCAATGAGACTGCAAACATGGTTCCGTGGAGTGAATGAGCGCTCATAAGAGATCCTTTCTATAATGGTTACTTGATCAACATTATCATCGCTAACTGCGTTCCAAAGCTCTCAGATCGCGTGAAAAGTCGCGGCTATGTTATCCCAGCAAAAGCTGGGATTCAGATTCGTGAAGAAACCGATGACTGGATCTTCAAACAGCCGTTGGCCGACTTTCGTCCACCATAAAACCGGTAGGCGAGCCGGACTGACAATCTCTGCGGGTTAACCCACTTTGAAAAAAATGCACATCCCGCCGCTCTGTTTTCTTCATCACATTGGATGTCGGTGCAACGTACCAAAAAACGGAGGGAAGTGCAAGAATCGATTCCTTTCCCGTGCCGCCTTAAAATGGCATCTCCGGCATCGGCGCATCAAAATCCGGCATATGAATTTCCGTGACATTTGCGCCGTCGAGCTTCCCGTATTCCGCCAGCGCCGCCCGGCTCAATTCATCTTTCAGCTCGCGGGGCATGATCACGCGATCCCAGTATTTTGTCTTATCCTTCCGGTCCCGCTCGGAGGGAACGCCGACAAAGAGTCCTTTTGCGCCCTCGGCTATTTTAAATCCTTTGATGATGATGCCCTCATCCGTGGATGGAATACAATCTCCGCAATTTGATGGATACAGAATCCATTGTGGAAAACGAAGACGGCTCGGCCGTTATTACGGTGACAGTGAACTCATTGACAGAAATTGCGTCGTGGATCGCCAGCCGTGGGAAAGAGGTGAAAGTGCTGGAGCCGAATGAGTTGAAGGACCGGGTTGTCGAGATAGGGAAAGGGATTCTGTCGAACTATTCCTGAAGTTCGCGCATGGTTCGGGGAAGGCCTCCCTATTGGGATCGGTGATCCTGCGAGACCACTCTGGCGAGTGGTGCTCCGGCAAGTTCGTGGTCCGTGCTGAAGAAATGGAACGCCGTTCGCTAGAACGGCATACAGGACCACTCTGGCGAGTGGTGCTCCGTACTAAGCGAGGTGGTGGTCCCTCGTCCGCCGCTCTCTTTGATATTCGATCATTTCTTTTTCTTGTCAACTGACATCTTTCCCCCATCACGGAGCAACTATTCTCCGTCATATCTCAACTCTTTGCAGTCACGGAGCAACTATTCCCTGTCACATCTCAACTCTTTACAGTCACGGACCAACTATTCCCCGTCATATCTCAACTCTTTGCAGTCACGGAGCAACTATTCCCTGTCACATCTCAACTCTTTGCAGTCACGGAGCAACTATTCCCTGTCACATCTCAACTCTTTGCAGTCACGGAGCAACTATTCCCTGTCACATCTCAACTCTTTGCTGTCACGCAGCGACTATTCCCTGACACATCTCAACTCTTTACCGCCACGGAGTGACTATTCTCTGTCACGCATCTTCTTTTTTGCGGTCATGGAGAGACTCTCTTTGATCACGACCCATCCCGGCATCGTCACTAATCTTCCCGGCGCTGTCACGATCCTTCTGGGCACTTTATGGCGTCATCCCGGCTAGTCACATTCGCGGTCATTGCCGTGCGGCATTTATTCAAATACCTGATGCCCATGTAGCCGCGCCATTCGTTCCGTCTTTACCGCTTCGTTCCCCAGGCTCCGCCGGGGAATGAAAGGGAAAAGCGAAGCAGAGCTTCTGTGCATTGCGCTGCCAAACTGAGCCTGTGGACGAGTGAAAAGCCCGTCGAGTGGTGCTCCCTTCATAATTCCTAATCATAATTCCTAATTCTTCCTTCCTCTCTTCTTGCAAGCTATGGCCGTATTTCACATATTACTGTATGAAATCGACCATTTCACATCGATGATTACGGCCTGCATTTTTCTTTAATCGCTGGAACCACAATTTTGCATACTGAATCATAACGGAAAACATGAAAACCCGGGCTCATTTAATATACTTCCTCCATTTGCTCGTTGATATGGTCGCAATATTCCTCGCTCTCCTGCTTTCAGCAATGTATTCGATATCATCCTATGTGATTCTTCATTCAAAATATTCATTAGCAGATCTTAACCTTCTCTATATATATCTTCTTCTCTCCTTTGTTTGGTACTTGAGCGCGCGATCGACAGGTTTGTACGATAATCCAAGGTCCAAATTGTACTTAGTTGATACGTATAGCATTCTAAAGAATGTCTTTTTTCAGGTAGTATGTCTGATTCTGGTTTTGTTCATGATTAAGGAGCCTGCCCTAACGCGCACTTTTATTCTCGCGTATTTTATTCTGGTCAGCTCATTTATTTTTCTTGGAAAAATCGGCGTACGGTTAATATTGAGGGTTTTCAGGGAGAACTTCATTGATGCAAGCAGAGTGGTCATTGTCGGAGCAAATGGATTAGGCCAAAATATCAAGGAAAAACTCTGCAATAACTCGGTAGGATATAATGTCATCGGATTCATCGCTGATGACCTGGACGAGGCAGCAGACCAAAATATTCTCGGGCCCATTTCTGATTTGGAAAAAATTGTGTCCCAACAACCTATTGACATGGTTATAATCGCGCTCCCCACAACAGATGTGAATAATCTTAACCGCATCATTGATATTTGTCGGGATCACATAGTGGAAGTCAAGATAATTCCAGATGTTGCCTCTTACTATTTGAGAAATTTTAAGTACTCTTTCCTTGGAGATATTCCCGTTGTCTCAGTAGGCATTGACAAACTTTCGGAGCCGTTTTGGAGAATAATAAAACGGCTATTCGATCTCGGACTCACGCTCTTTCTGTCACTGACGATCTTCAGCTGGATTGTTCCCATCATGATATTACTTCAAAAAATATTTAATCCCGGACCAATATTTTACAGCTCGGAAAGATGGGGCAAAAGAGGAAAGCCATTCTGGATTTACAAGTTCAGAACAATGCGCATTGTTGACGAATCGAAGGCTGGAGAACAAAGAATCGTCCCAACCGAAGAAAATGATCCACGAATAACGAAATTCGGCAAATTCCTTAGGGGAACAAGCCTCGATGAGCTTCCGCAGTTTTATAACGTACTAAAGGGGGAAATGTCCATTATTGGACCTCGACCGTTCGACAGCAATGAAGCCATTTTGCTGAAGCAAATCTTGGAAAATTACATGATACGTTATCACGTGAAACCTGGTATAACGGGCTGGGCTCAAATCAACGGATATCGGGGTGGAACCCGGGACATTGCGCAGATGCAAAAGAGGATAGATATTGACAATTGGTACATGCATAATTGGACAATGGGATTGGATATTCAAATTATGTTTTATACTACTCTGAAATTATTGACGGGCGACATCAGTGCTTACTACAAACCGGATCGAAAAATGTCGCCGCTCCCAGAAGATATCTCAGCACAAGTCACGGGGGACAAAGAACATGATGCATAGGGATGTTGCCTCATGTCTTCATGCAAACGAACGAAGCTGATGCCTGGTTGTCGTTTCATGCCCGCAGGCAGTCCTGTCCTGTTTACAATTCTCTTGGAAGCAATCTCCACCCTCCCTTCGCTCCCCGCTATCAAAACATCAGGAAAGCGTTCGTCGTTGGTGAAGAGGGCTTTCAATACGTGTACTATATAGGCAGCACTCTTGCCGGAGACTTTTATTTCGTTTGGTATCGAGAAGCATCAATCGGAAACAATCCATGAAGAAAAATGCAGTGCGTAAGACATTACTTTTAGTATCATCTCTTTTAGTTTCTCTGATATTATGTGAAATTGCATTACGCGCCGTTAACGATGATCAATTTTATATCTGGCCTCCGAATCTAAAACAGTATTTTCTGCCGGATGCGTCGATTTTCCCCGGAATAAAAGACACTTCCTTTTTCAGAGTTAATGCGCTGGGATTGAGAGGGGACGAAAAAAATGATTCCGATGCGGTGAATATCGTGGCGATTGGAGGAAGCACGACGGAATGCCTCTACTTAAACCAGAACGAAACCTGGCCGGCTTTACTGGAAAGATATCTGAATCAAAATTCCGATAGGAAATTCAGGGTCTATAACGGGGGACGAAGTGGTCTTACATCTCAACATCACGTCACCCAGATTCAAAAGTTGCTGGAGAGCCAAAAATGGATCGATATCATAATTGTTCTTCAAGGGATCAATGATCTACAATATAGCCTTGCACTGGGGAACCAATATGCGCGAAAAGATCCGCAAACGATCTATGACGAATCCTTTCTCATTTCGCCGCTAAATGACAGGCTGCCATTTTATAAGCACAGCTATTTATATGTGTATCTAGCCAAAGTTAAGAAAGCAATACAAACCTATAAATTGGGGCAAGATCCTCACGGTTACCAATATGTGCAATGGAGAAAAAATCGTGCAAACGCTCTTGGTATTGTTGATACGATGCCGGCTTTGGATTCCTCTCTCTGTGATTTTCAAAAAAACACGACGGCAATAATTGATATGGTGAAAGCAAAAAGGAAGAGAGTTGTATTTTTAACCCAACCCGTTTCCTGGGATGAGAAAATGCCGATTGCTCAACAAAAATTATGTTGGTTCGGATGGATCGGGAAGAATCAAAATGAGAATTCCGGGAGATATTACTCATTTTCTCACCTGAAACAATCAATGGATAAATATAATACACTCTTAAAAGAAATATGTGCAGCAAATGACGTTGAATGTATTGCCATCGAAAGCATGCTGGAAAAGGATACAACAACCTTTTATGATGATTGCCATTTTAATGAAAGTGGAGCCAATAAGGCGGCAAAAATAGTATCTGTGTATATGAATAGACTGCGCCCGTAACCTCTACCTCAGCATCTTCGCTGTAAATGAGCAACCCTTTGCCGCTGGCCGCTGGTACAGATAGTCTAAAGTGCCCGCCTTGCAAGCTATTCCTCTATTTCACATATTATAAAATGCAATCGACAATTTCGCTTCGCGGGCTTTTCGCCAGAGGCCAATTCGCACTGTACACCGCGGTGGCAGAGAAAGCTGCATATTTTGCAGTCTTCGTCTGCCTGGCTCGCATTTCTTCCGTCGCCAATTACGGAATTATTACAGCCGTCTTTGCATTTGCCAATATTCTTGCTGCTTTTTTTGAACTCGGTCTTGCCCCTTATTTTCAACGCGAAGCAGCCGCGCAGAGACCCGATCTGGAACGAAAACTCCATTCTGCACTTGGCATACGAATCCTTCTGCTTCTTCCATTTTTCGGAATAGCATATCTGTATTTTGCCGGCACAGGACGTTCTATCCTTGTTTTCCTCATTGTTCTCATCGTTTCCCTCGGCAGTGTCGGAGGAATTTTCTCCCGCCTGCTCTATGGACAGAATAAATATGCCGCAGCATTCAAAGCCCTGGTTATCAGCAAGGCCGGCGTCGTTCTCGCGGTCGTCATCTGTTTCCTACTGAAGACGCCTCCGGAATACGTGCTGGCAGTTCTATTCGGAGGAATACTCCTGCAGGTTCTGTTAATGATGGCAGAAGTCAGATCCGCTCATATTTCCATTCGTGCTGCATTCTTCTCCGGCACTTTGCGGTCCATGCTTGCATCCTCCATCCCGATGGGGATCGGCCTTTCCTTCGTCTGGATCTATGACAAGGCGGATATACTTTTAATTCGGAAATTTCTTGGAAGCGAATCTGTTTCATATTATGCTGTTGCATATTCGCTCTACAAGATTCCGCAACTCGCAAGCGGTGCACTGCTCCTCCCTTTTTTCACGGACGCATCCGCAAGATTCGCGGCATCTAACACGCTGCGGATTCAAGATCTTGCAAAGCCCGCTGTCGTATTGATAGCGATAAGCATCGGCGCGATGTTGATTTACAATGCGGTTCCAGCCGGGTTGCTCGTACTCGTGTACGGACAATCGTACGGAACCTCTGCCAACATACTCGCAGGTCTCTCCTTTGCCCTGCCGGCTCTTCTGCTGAACAACCTTACGGGAGTCACGCTGAATGCAGTCAAACACGAACGGATTCCGATGACATCTGCAGCCTGCGCATTTGCCGTCAACATTGTCGCGAATATAGTTCTTCTCCCCGTCTGGGGAATAGGCGGCGCAGTAGCAGCTACGATCATCACAGAATATTTCGTTCTTCTCATTCAGTCCCTCTTTCTATTCCGCACAAGGGATATTACATGGTAGGTACATTTCCCGTCAATCCGGAGCCGGAACAATGAAGATTGTGCTTCTCGGACGGTATAATAACGGTGAAATTCTAAGCGGCCCGGAAAAAGTTGCCTCCCGGATATTCGGAGCTCTCTCTCTGCGAGGCGATGAAGTATCGTTCATCGAATACTTCTTCGACGGCAGTCGGTATGCCCTGTACCAGAAGCTTTTCGGAAGCGAGTACGTACTGACGCAACAAAAATCATCTGTCAGGCGAATGGGAATCTTTCCGCTTCTCATGTTCCTCATCAGCAATAGAAATGCAGTTGTCCATATTGTTACATTTGAGCGATTCGCCGTTGCGGCATTCTGGCTGAAGAAGCTTCTTGGACTAAAAATCCTTTATACAGTGAATGGCATCGTGCAGCATGAGAACACATATTTCAGGGCGTTTGCATCCCACTCACTGAAAGAGAAAGACACCTCTGCAGAACGAGTCTTCATGGAACACAGCGACCTTGTCTTCTTCCTCTCCGAAGAGTCACGTATCCTTGCAATGGAGTACTACGATATTTCTGAATCACGAACACGCATCACGGCAAACGGCATTGACGAGATGTTCTCAATCACTCGACGCGTACAACCGGCCGGGTCGGCAGAAGTTCCCTCGCTGGTTTTTGTTGGCGATGTTGCAAGACCGGAAAAAGGATTCGAATTCCTGCTGCAGGCATTACTTCTGGTCAGGCAGGCATATCAGCTCTTTGTCATCGGCGAAAGTGATTCGCGATTTCTTCCGCAGCTGGCATCCATCCCTTATAAAATCGTTCCCAAAATGACTTCGGAACAGTACGCAGCATGGCTCGCGGATAAGGACATTTTCATTTCGGCGAGCAAGTGCGATCAATTCGGGATCGCCGCTGCAGAAGCAATGGCGGCAGGACTCGCAGTCATTGCTACAAAGGAAACGGGAATGTCGCGCTACATCACTCCCGGTGTGAACGGACTCGTTATAGACTATGGCAGCGTCGCCGGGTTCGCTTCTGCAATCGATCGTCTGTGCACAGATCACGGATCAATCGCACGCATGGGTGAAGCCGGTGCTGAAACTATGAAGACGCTCACATGGCGCAATGTTGCAGAGACGTACCGGCAAACGTATCAGACGGTGGCATCATGAGTTCTCTTCCGCGCATTTCCGTCCTCATGCCGGTCTATAACGGAGAGCGATTTCTTCGGCAGGCCATTGCCAGCATGCTCAACCAATCGTTCACCGATTTTGAATTCTTGATTATCGATGACGGTTCCAGCGACTCGACTGCTTCGATCATCCGGAGTTTTTCGGATCCACGGATTCGATTTTTCGCCCGACCGCATGAGGGACTCGTTGCTCAATTGAATTTCGGGATTCAAGAATCTCGCACACCTCTCATCGCGCGATTCGACGGAGATGACATAGCACATCCGCAGCGACTCGAATTGCAAATGTCCTTTTTGGAGAATCACCCAGATATTGGTATCGTTGGCTCGTCCTACAAAATAGTTGACGAAACCGGCGCGGTCACCGCTGAGAGACATCTCCCCGTCTCCGATGCCGAGATACGGGAACTTCTCTCGTGCCACTGTGTCCTTTGCCATCCTACGACAACAATACGAAAAGCGCTCTTGCAGCAGTTCGGCGGCTACGTTGCGGACGATTTCCCCGCCGAGGACTACGGTCTCTGGCTGCGATTACTGCCGCACACGAAGTTCCATAACCTGGATCTCCCCCTGGTGCAGCTACGCCGAATCGCCATCGCCGCAAACGATGCAAAACAACGGCAACAGCAAACTCGCCACCGCCAACTCTCTCTGGACTATCTCGGAAGGAAGTTTGCCGCAGATTCTTCTCCGGATGAGAAGATAAAAACGAGATTCGCAATGGCGCGCACTCAGTATTACTATGGCTCCATGACAGATGCACGCTCCATTCTATCCGGATTGATCGCAGAAGAATTCTTCCACGTTCCATATTGGCGATATTTCATCCCGTCTTTTTTGGGAAATTCGGTCTGGCGCTGGATTCGTCGGCGGAGACTCTCATCTGCTGTGACCAATTTTTTCCGACACCGAAATTCCGGAAAAGGACTCATTGCACCTTAATATGAATTCTTCGAAGAAACAGCCGGTTGTTTCCGTCGTCATGACGACTCTCAATTCTGCGCGCTTCGTCCGCGAGGCGGTGGAATCGATTCTTCGTCAGTCCTTCACCGAATTCGAACTTATCATCGTCGACGGCGGATCGAATGACTCTACCGGAGACATTGTCCAGAGTTTTGGTGATGCACGAATACGATTCAAGGTTGAAGACGGCCTCCGGAGAAGCGCGCAGTTGAATACAGCCATTCGTATGGCAGAAGGTTCGCTTATCGCGATCATGGATTCCGATGACGCAGCCTTGCCTGATCGTCTGGCAGAACAGGTTCTATTTTTGAAATCTCATCCGGAAATTGGTATCGTCGGTACGTGGGCTGCGTTGATGGATAAAATGGGACGCGAGTACGGCACACTTCACCGTCCTGCAGACCATGAGCAGATTTTGCAGCACCTTCTGGCGATGAATGGAATCTGCTTCGGAACAGCCATGTTCCGCCGTGGGGTATTTGAGAGAGCCGGAGAGTTTTCCAAAGAACTCACCGTATCGGAAGACATCGACTGGCTGCTGCGCTGCGCACAAACAGAACAATTTGCAAATTTACCGCTCGAGTTGATGAAATTGCGGCAGCACAGCGCTTCGCGGTCGCGTTCGGCAAGAACATCAAACGACGCAGTTCTGAAGTCGCTGCAGAATACTTTGACTCGATCATGCGGTTCCGATGCGAACATCAGGCGACGGACCGATACAGAATTCAATCTCGGACTGGTGCATTATTATTATGGAAATGTGAGAGATTCGCGGATGCAATTCTTGCGGGCACTGCGACAGAAGCCGTTGGATTTTTTCGTCATGCGCTACCTTGCCGCTTCCCTGCTTCCCGATTTTCTATTGAATCGCTTGCGTCAATCCCGCACAGCGCGTTCGGCGGCGATGTGGTTTCGTTCGCTCTTCATTCGCCGTGAAGCCAACGTTGGGAGGACCAAGTTATGAATGTCGGTATTGTGCTGGATTATTTCCCATTTTTTCTTCCCTTCAGCCGCGTGGGTGCCGCACATACCTACTCTTACACAACCACGCGACGACGTTTCGCCCATGCGCCGGTTGCCCCTTTGAGTTTTTGCAATCCCGATCAAAACGATCTTCCTTCCGACGTATCGCCTGCCGGAGACTGGCTTCACTATTTCCGAACCGCACTTGCGCTTGGCTCACTCTCAGATAAGTTCTCTCCACGAGAACTTGCGGCACTCTATGAGAGACATCTCGAACGATTCATCACCTCGAATCATCTCGACGTTCTTATCAGCGGTGGAAATACCGGGTATGAGCGATGCGCACTGGCGACCGCACGAAGAATGAATATCCGGACTCTCTGCCTTTGGGAAGGATTCTTCCGTCCGCGCACAATAACGTATGACCGGTTGGGAATGAACGCGGAATCGGATTTTGCCGCCGTCCCTTTTCAGAATATGTTGACTCACGTCGCTTCAACGGAGGCGATTGCCGCTGTCGGTGCTTTCAGGGAATTCTTGCAAAAACCTCCATCCTTCGCCCCGGCATTGGACACCATTCAAAATCATCGTTTTGATATTCTCCGGCAGATACGAAATCGCTGGATAGATCGGCACGACGCCGAACGGATCCGCTTGCCGTTTCGCACACATCTCTCCGCACGATGTGCTCATGGAATTCATCGCCTGCAATATCTAAAAGCAGAAAATATCACGCGGCCGTTCATTTTCTTTCCTCTGCAGACTCATACCGACAGCAACATTGCTTTGAATTGTGATCTTTTACCATATTCAGAAGTAGTACAGACTGTTTTGACTGCATACCACAGCGCCAGAGAAAGTGCCGGTTGCGATCTGATCGTTAAAGAACATCCGTTGGATGTGTATCGCACATCCTATCCGATCACAAAGCGGGATGGCGTGTTCTGGGTTCCGCCTGAAACACCAACCGCCTGGCTGCTTCTGCATCCGCAATGCAAAGGGACCATCCTCGTGAATTCCACCGCAGGCATCGAAAGCCTGGCGCTGAATGTTCCGGTTGCTGCGCTCGGCCGCTCAATATATGCCCGTCCCGAGTTGACAGAGATCGTCGACAATCCCGATGTGGAATCCATAGCGCATGCGTTGACGCGGCTGCCGTTTTGCAGCGTTGATCATGATCATGTGGATATGTTCCTCCGCTATCTCTACGACGAGGCCCAGCTTCCCGGAAATCTGGACACTGTTCCGGCTGAAGAAGAAATGAGGAACTTCGAACTGTTTCTCTCGGAAAGGTTTTCATGACACGCTCCATTCTGCGACGTATCTTTCGCAAAATTGGCTTCGATATCGTTCCCAGCCATGAAGCATGGTATCATTCGTCTTTTACACCGCGGGAAGAATTTTCTCATCTGAGATTCGCCGGTGCCGCAATGCAAGTTCTTCTCGATGAATTTGAATTCTCTTCCGTGCTTGATATCGGCTCCGGTGAGGGAGATCATGCGCGCATGTTCGTGGACAAAGGAAAGAATGTCACCGCCGTCGATCTCGGCAGTTCTGTGTATTACCAACAAGGATCGCATGACGGTGTCGAAATACTTCATGGCGATTTCAATTCCATCCATCTGCAAAATGAATTCGATTGCGTCTGGGCATCGCATGTGCTCGAGCATCAGCTTAATGTCCATTCATTTCTTCTCAAAGTCCACAGCGTTCTTCGCGAGGGAGGTATCCTCGCAATCACAGTGCCGCCGCTGAAACCGGAAATTGTTGGAGGCCATGTCAGTCTCTGGAACGCCGGATTGCTGCTCTATCGCCTGGTGCTCGCAGGATTTGACTGCCGGGATGCCAGGGTCTTGAAATATGGGTACAATATCAGCGTGATCGTGAAGAAGAAATCGTTCACGCTTCCGCAACTAGACTTCGATGCCGGAGACATCGCCCGGCTAAAAGAATATTTTCCTCCCGGTTTTGATGAAGGGGCCAACGGAGAGATCGAATGGTTGTGAACATGTTCTCATCAAAGTCATATCGGGCTCCCAAAATTGTATCGACTCATTTGGCCATTTATTTCAGATGGATTGGCAAATCTCTCAGTCAACTTCTTAAAGACAATATAGGCCTTTGTTTCGTTCTGCTAATGGCTTCGCTCCATATTGTCTTCGTCATTCTTGCCGAAACTACGAAACTCATTTCTACCTTGCCCGATGATGCTTTTTACTATTTCCAGGTTGCAAAGAATATTGGACTTGGGAATGGATCCACTTTTGACGGGATCCATGCGACGAACGGATATCATCCTCTCTGGCAAATTCTTCTCATCCCAATATTTTCCCTTGATCTGCAGCCAATTGATGCAGTACGATTTGCCTTAACACTTCAACTCGCCATTGCGACCACTACGAGCATACTTTTTGCGCAAATGCTCCGCCGCTTTTTCAAGCCCCCGATCACGCTTTTTGCTCTCTTGCTTTGGTACCCCCTATTGTTTGTGCGCACACTCAATGGCATGGAGACATCGCTTGCCATATTCTTTCTTGTCATTGCTTGCAGCATGATCTTGAATAGTGGGTATGCTACGGACGCGCGTCGATCTCTTTCACTCGGCTTTATATTGTCGTTGGTCATGCTCTCTAGATTGGATATGTGTTTCTTTGTTCTGCCTGTATTATTCTCGTATGGTTACTCCTACAAGCGAAAGCCCATTCAAGATGTTCTGCGTTCGGCAGCATTGCTTTGTCTTGGCTTTTCATTTCTTTTTCTTCCATATTTGGCAGTCAATTATTTCTTATTTCATGAACTGCTCCCAATTAGCGGCGTCATCAAATCTAGCTTCCCTTCCCTTGCAGGAAACACGGTCAGAACAATCACACAGACAAGTGAATTCCCACTAGTCAATGCACTTATCATATTCGGCGCCTATATTTATCTTTTGTGGCTCCATGCACTGCGATGGTCATTACCATTTCGCGTCAGTGCTTTTTATCAAAAAGTGCTAACTGTATTGGCTGTGATGGTTGTTACTCATTCAGCCTACACCTTCTGTTTTGTCAGATGGGGAATATATAGTTGGTATTTTGTTCCATATAGTATTTTTGCCGTTCTTCTTGCAGTTCCTGCATTTGAGTGGTTGCTTGACAATGTTATACGATTCAAAGCGCTGTTCACTTTTGGAGCTTGCATGATTCTTGTTGTCGTAGCCCTTTGGCGAATGCAGTGGACAATGAGAATGGACTCAAGATATAATTTTGCTTCTTATAATCTCTCTGCGGTTCAATGGGCAAAAATCCACACTCTTCCTACCGAGCTTTTCGCCTATTCTGACTGTGGCATATTTTCATTCTTCAGTGGCCGCAAAGTAATTAATCTTGATGGATTGATGAATAATCGTGATTTCCAAAAAGTCCTGCGGGAAAAAGGGCTTAGCTATTACCTAAATACAAATGGTGTTAAATATCTTATTATCTATGATCCACGTCCGGAACAGTCCTATGCTCATTTGAGAAAATATATTCAGTCGATATCATATTTCAGTTCGATATTTCAGGTGATGAGTGACACTTTGGAATTAAGCGAATCGGATAAACAGTTTCGCATTTTTCGCGATTCTGGCCCTGATATGAAAGCAATTACCATCTACAAACTCCCGTATGCCGCACTTCACGGATCGTAAGTTGTCACAAATGAAATACACAAAGGCTATATCGCTTAGACAGATTGCAGTATTGTTTTTTGTTCCAAGCACCTTTTTGTTGCTGCGGTACCTGATATATTGTAATCTGGGTGAGCTTACAACTCATTGGATGCAGGACGACGCCTTCTACTATCTCCAGCCCGCATGGCTTTACAAATCACTGGGTTATTTCACATTTGACGGCGTGAACAAAACTTACGGGTTTCATCCTCTGTGGATGATCACTCTTACGGCTCTTGCGCACACAACCACCGATAAGATCTTTTTCCTGCGCGAGGCACTCGTCCTTTCGGCCATTTTGTATTTTGCAACAGGTGTAGCAATTTACTTTCTCATGAAAAGATTTGTGCGAAAGTGGATTGCACTAATCCCGGCCGCGATTTGGCTGCTAAATACTGATCTTCAAAATGCGTTTGTCTCCGGAATGGAAAACTGCCTTGTTGCATTCTTGCTCGTGTGTTTCCTGATTGTCTACTCAAGATGGAAATCGACGCCAAACTCGATGTCCATCCTGCTCAGCCTGGGACTATTCTCCGGCCTGCTATTTCTTGGTCGCATTTCAATGCTCATGGTCTTCATTCTTCTGGTTGCTGCAATACTGTATCAATTGGAAGGGTGGCGTGGCAAAATCCGGGCAGTATTCGCGGCGCTTGCCGGATTCCTTGCGGTGGTTCTTCCATGGGCGCTCTACGCATTCCGGGAGTTCGGAACTCTATTTCCCAACAGCGGCGCTAGAAAACTTGTAGGATCGTTTGCCGGACTGATTGCGGCAATCCAAAATAGTCTGCCGTTTTTCAACTTGCACTGGTTAACCACCCTCCTTCCCACCCACGAACAGTTGCTTCTGACAAGGCCGTCAGAATTGATGCTGCCTAATCTATCTTCACCTCTCGATTTTGTCTTTGGCTATTTGCCTGCAAGAACGTACTCCTTTGGATTTTTCAGCTACCTGAAGTCCGTTCCGCCGCAAGAGCGATTGTCCATCCGCATCGTTTTCTATGCCGTGGTACTACTGATTGCAGCTGGATTGATTATCCTGGGATGGAAAAAACGTGAGACGTTGATGGCCAAAATCAGAGGAATGGTGCGGAGAATTCACCTTCCCGAGACATTGGGATTTCTTCTGCTTCTCGCAGCAATAGATTTCTTTTCGCTGGCGTTGCTGCTCCCGTCCTGGCTCCACAGCATCTGGTACACGACGGCGGAAACTCTCGCCTACCTCCTTTTGCCTGCGTTGTTTCTTAATGCCATCGACTTTGAATCCAGTCATTTCTCGAGGCGGATCAAAAACGCATCGGGCTTCATATTCGCCATCGCATTAGCAGGCGTACTGTTAGTGAGTGCAGAACGCCTTTCGTTGCGGCACTTCGAACCGAAACCAGAGCACATTGACGAAGCATGGATTGCCTCATCGTGGATGAACGCCAATATCCCCAACGGTTCGCGCGTGGCTTCATGGAGTTCAGGGCTTCTCGGATATTTTGCTGCTGCATGCACCGTAACCAATCTTGACGGTCTTGCAAATTCTCCCGAATTTGTTCGGGATGTCTTCATCAAAGGCAAACTCTACTCCCTGGGACTTTATGATCAAAATGTCGTCTGGCAGTACATTCAACATATGGGCATCCGATACCTCGCGGACTCAGAATTCGAATCGCGCTTGGGTACTCATGATTTCTTCCGGTCCATCCCCAGTGATCACTACACCATCATATATCGCGGATCCCAGATGATAGATTGGCACGAACCCGAAGGAAGAAGAGTCTTCACCATCATCCATTTGATCTATTAAAAAATGAAAATACTTCTCCTCACAGATGAAATGCAACCCGGTGGCGTACCGCGGCACGTCTGCGATCTCGCCAACGGACTGAACGAACGCGGCATCACTCCGATCGTCGCGGCAACAGACGGACCATTCCGTTCCCGACTATCGGATGGAATTCGATTTATCAACATCCGATTGCTGAAGCCGGGATCATTTCGAAAACGGACAACAGGATTCTTCACGGCATACCGATCACTGTCCAGACTGTTGCGTTCAGAACCATGCGATCTCATCCATTCGCACAAACGGTATTCCGATTTGCTCGGTCGCTTGCTTTCGCGACGGTTTCACATCCCTCACACATCCACATGCCATAATATTTTCAAACATTCCATTTGCACATCACATTTTCCTCATTCCGTCATCGCTCCCAGCAACGCCGTTGCCGACTCGCTCCGGCAATATTACGGCCCACGCCGGGAAATCAAACTTATCAACCTCGGCATTCTCCCTTTGCGTGTTTATTCAGCGGAAGAAATTGCTCGTCGCCGGCGTGAAATGGGTATCGATTCGGATGCAACGATCATCGCAAGTGTCGGACAGTTGATTCCTTCGAAGGACCGCGAAACGCTGCTCCATGCCGCCGTAGAACTCCGCCAAGCGCTTCCAGACAAGAAATTTGTTATCCTCATTGTGGGAGCCGGAGAACAAAGAGAAGGACTTATTGCTCTTTCAAAAATTTTCGAACTGGAAAAGTGTGTCCGCTTTCTACCGGCTTCAGAAGATGTAGAAATGATTTTCAATCTCTGCAGTTTTGGCGTTCTTTCTTCTATCCGCGAAGGGATGCCCTACGTCCTGTTGGAGGCGGGAAGCGTTGGGAAACCGCATGTAGCAACGAGCGTCGGCGGCGTCGAGGATTTCATTTCGAATGACGTGACAGGACTTGTCGTACCTCCAAAGAATCCGCGGGAACTTGCAGCGGCAATGGCACGATTGCTCATAAATCCGCAAGAAGCGATCCGCATGGGCGCAAGTGCGAAATCTCTCTTTGAAAATGGATTCGGTTTTGATAGATTACTGGACGAAACTGTCGCCCATTATTCATCACTTTTGCTCAAAATTCATTAATGGCACGCACCCGGACTTCCATCTGTTTTCTTTCATTTCTGATTCTTCTGTCAGTCAGCCGGTACTCGATTGCCCTTGCGGGTTCATCACAAAGATCAGAAATACGCAGCATCGCAAAAGGGATCGATCAAGTCACGCTTTCACTCGATCGCCAGGATCCCGGATCCGGCAGTGCACCCCGCATTTTTTACTATGCAATCGCACCTAGTGAAAAGGTAACAGCGACTCTCGCGGGATATTCAAATGCCCAGATAATTCCCATCCCCTTGCAGCCCGCAAAACAGGATCACATGCCGTTTGATACTCTGTTTCTCCCTGTGGCTCAGGTCCGGGCGCCTTTGACGGACTTTCCGTCCGCACCGTCTTCAGTCGTCACCGGGTACGGATGGTTTCGCGGCTATTATGTTGCCCGCATTGCTGTGCAGCCGGATTTCTCACCGGCCGCAAATTCTTCTCTGCAGTTCGCATCAGAAGTGCGCCTGATCATTCAAAGATCAGGCGGAGAATTTAATGGCAATGTGCAGCCGCTGAAAAAATCAGATCCCCAGTATGAGAGCCTGCTTCGCGAGCTCATTCTGAATTACGAATCCGCCGCACCTTATCGGATGATCAATTCACGAGACGCCGCTGCTACCTGGTTCTCGCCTTCGACAACATATCTTAAGCTGGCGATTTCAATGGATGGCAATTATCGATTGACCAAAGCACAGATCGATTCCATCCTCCCTGCTATGGGGCATACGAATCCACAAACATTTCAGTTATTCAGCCGCGGCATTGAGATGCCGATCTATGTCGCCGGCGAGAATGACGGCTCCTTCGACACGGGCGACTACATCGAATTCCCCGGACTGCGGAATTATACGAACGCACATCGCATTATCACGACCAGCGGTGAATACAACGAATATCTCAACCGCTACACTGATACATCATGCTACTGGCTGACGTACGGCATACAAATCGGTTTGCGGTGCGATTCAAATGTCGCACTCTCCGCACCTTCCGATACGCTACGAACGTACACCGCATTTCTTCATTTTGAAAACAGCACGATGCTCGCCGCATCGCAGGTAGATCAGACAACGCTGCAGGAATACCATTGGAACTATTATGATCTCTGGCCATGGGGTTACATTGGAGCTTCCGGCTCTGCTTCGAGCGGTGCATTCAAGGTGAGTAATGTTGCGTTGGGGGGTGACAGTGTCAGTGTGTATGCAAAACTTGCAGGCTGGGGTTCGGATGTCACGGTACCTTCTCCGGTACACAATATTGCCATCCGGCTCAACTCAACGACGGACCTCGCCAATGTTCTTATGAACAAAGGGCAGCAGGTTGTCCTTAAGGGCAAGGCCCCGGCCACAAGTCTCTCCGGAACCTCAAACTCAATTTCCATCTACTCGTATCCTACTGCATCAACATCCGTCAACTGGGTGTTGTATGATTGGTTTGAAATTGAGTACCCACGGCAGTTGATTGCCGTGAACGATTCACTCCTTTTCGACTTCCGGACACTCCCGGACAGAAAATTGCGCGCTGTCCAAGTCTCCGGATTGACAACAAAAAGCATTTCGTTGTATCGTGCCATTCCGTCGCCAAAGAGAATTTCATCTGTTGTTTTTTCCGCAACCGCGCCATACACGCTCACCTTCACCGATACGATCGGCCCGAATGATCAGTATATTCTGCGTGCGGCGGCCAAAACGCTTGCGCCGCCGGTGAAAAATGTGAAACAATTTAAAAACCTTCGCGCCACGTCGCAGCAGGTGGATTACCTGGCAATCACCAACAAATTGTTTTTGCCGGAAGCACAGCAATACTGTAATTTTGTTTCGACTGCCAAGAATCTTTCCACCATGCTCGTTGATGTGGAAGATATCTTCGATGAATATGCCTTTGGCTATCCGACGGCTGAATCAATCCGTGATTTCGTCCGCTCTACTTCGCAATGGACTGCACCGTTGCCGTCATATCTCTTTTTAATGGGAGACGCCAGTTACGATTACAAGTTTTACTACAAACAATATTCAGCGATCAACTACGTCCCTTCGTTCGGAGAACCTGTCAGCGACGTCGCGTTGACAGTAGTCGATTCCGTTCTTAATCTGCCGCAACTCTACGTCGGGCGATTGCCGGTGAATGCTGTCGGGGATATCACCGGCTACCTTGCCACGATGACAAACTATGCCAATGCGCCGTACGATGACTGGAACAAGCGCTATCTGTTTTTTAGTGGAGGAGATCCAAATACTGCCGGACAGGTGGAGAGTTTCAAGGCAACAAATGATGCCATCATCAATAATTATGTTGCACCAAAGCCCATCGGCGGTCTGGCTACTCATTTTTACAAGACGGTAACTCCGCAATCGGATTTCGGACCGTATACCGTCCAGCAGGTGCAGGACGCAATAAACGAAGGCTCGGTCTTTATATCCTACATCGGCCACAGCGGAACGCAAACGTGGGACAATTCAATCGGCGATCCATCGCAGCTGCAAAATGCCAGGGGAAGATTCACGCTCGTTTCGGATTTTGGATGTTCGACGGCAAAATTTGCAGAACCGCAGATCAAGTCATTCAGCGAACTTTTCGTTCTTGGGAATACCGCAAGCGCAATTGCCTATATCGGCAATTCATCGCTCGGATTCACGACCATTGCAGCGAGTCTTCCGCCGTCATTCTATTCGACCATACTCCACGACTCGATCACGCGTGTGGGCAAGGCGCACATGACCGCCAAGTTCCGCCTCTATCCGCGCAACGGTGCCTCGCAATATGACGACATCATGTTGTTTTCCAATACCCTGATCGGTGATCCTGCCGCCGATCTCGCAGTGCCTTTTAAGCCGAATTTCTTCATCAGCCCGGACGACCTCCTCCTGCCAGCTCAAACGCCGACGGATCAGCAGGACAGCGTTACCGTCAATATCGCCTGGCACAACTACGGATCCATCACCTCTGATAGCGTTACGATCCAATGCATTCACAGCTACAAGGGGACAATCCTGCAAACGCAAAGATTCAAGCGTGCTATGCCGCTCCTGGGCGATACGCTCCAATTCTATCTGGCCACGAAGGAGAAAACCGGACCGCACACGTTGACCGTCAGCATCGATCCGGATCAGGTGATACAGCAGATTTCCAGGGGACATAACATTGTCAGCCGCATTATTCAGGTTGCATCCACCGAACTCCGGCTTTTGCAGCCGCAGCAGATGGTCCACGCGGCCCCGTCCACGTTTACTTTTCTAAATCCGGAGAATATTGCGCTGGACAGTGCAGTGATGGTCGATATGGAATTGGATTCAATAATTTCATTTCCCAATCCGGTGAAGCTTTCGCAGGCCATGGGCCGCATCATCACTTCAATCAGCGTGAAAACGCTCCCGTCACCATCGCACTTTTATTGGCGCGTAAAAATCCGCGGATCGAGTTCCGATTGGACAGCCGGAGATGTTTTTTTCCGGCCGACCGCCCAAAATCAGTTTGCTCAGGACGATTCCCTGTCGTGGGCCGCTGGCAATTTTTCTCTCGTAGGATATACCGCCCAGAGCGGAATCAAACTGAAGAAAGATACCGTTGCCTTACATCTCATCTCTGCAGGTTTTTTTGACGGCCAGTTTGGCATTCTGGAAGTGAACGGTGCCAATGTTCTTCCTAGTTCCTTCGCACGTGGACACGCGATTGTTGTTTTCGACACAATAACATATTCGGTATCACAATTGCGCACCTTCGATACCTTCGGCAGCAGCCCGGCCGGGGCGCAGTCCGATTCCCTCGTCGCTTTCATCAATGCGATTCCCACCGGGGCCGTTGTCGCAGCGCTCGTCATGGACGATGGTGGAAATAATTTGACTGCTGCCGCCAAAACAGCGTATCAACAAATTGGATCTGCGCAGGCGGGTAAAATCGGATTCCGCGACTCGTGGGGAATCATTGGCAGAAAAGGTGCTGCTCCCGGGACGGTGCTCGAGAAATATTCGCCGAGTATGCAAGGCAGAGTCATTCTGGACACAATCTTTTCAAAGACAGAATCCAACGGCTCGCTGGTCACCCCTTCATTCGGTCCGGCGTCGCGCTGGAAATCCTTGGTGCTCACCAGAAATATCCCTGCGTCTGCGCAGATTCGCGCGACAGTCGTCGGCACCACCGTACACGGTAACGCGGACACGCTCATCACAGCGGATACCACTGCCGCAATCACTCTCTCGGGGATATCGGCGCGAACCTATAACACATTGAGTCTGAAATTCAATTTTCTTTCAAATGCGACGCTTGCATCTCCGTCCTTGACGTCTTGGTCGCTTTCGTTCGATCCACCCGCGGAGCTGATCGCTTCTTCAAAACTCATCCGGCTCTCCAAAGCGAAAGTCAATGAAGGGGAAAATCTTGATGTAACCGCCGTGATCGTCAATGGCGGGCCGCACCGGGCGGACAGCGTTCGTGTCAATCTCCTATCTGATGACAAAGGCACCGACCAAATTCTTGCTTCCTATGTGATCGACAGTCTGGCGTCGCATGACTCTGCGGCAATTACATACCGATACAATTCACGCGGGCGCAGCGGCACACATCAATTCACGATTGACGTAGATCCGGATACGCTGCAGTCCGAATTTTTCCGTTTCAATAATCGTGCGTCTGTTTTCTACACCGTCATTCCTGATACGCTGAAACCGGTGCTTCCCAATCTTGTCCTCAAGCCCGACTATATCACAATTCCGTCAGGGATCATTACCGACGATCGCGACAGCATACCGGTGCGCGTGGGAATACTCAATACCGGATCGGCCACAAATGACAGCGTTGATATTTCCGCCAGACATGAGTTCGGTTCTGCTGTCGTCGATCAATGGTATCTTCGCATTCCGATGCCTTTGCAATCCGACACAATCATAATTTATCCCCATGTAAGGAACCGTGCAGGCGACCATCTTATTACCGTTACCGTAGACTCTGCCAATAAAATCATCGAGTCGTCAAAGACCGACAATACGGCCTCAAAACTTTTTACAGTCGCAACAACGACGTTCCGGATAATACAGCCGCTTTCGATGAATGCGTCGTCGCTGCAGCAGCTCATACTGCTGAATCCGTCTTCGGAAACACCCGACGGAAAGAAATCCATCCAGATTCAAATTGATACGACGAGCCTCTTCTCGACCGCGGTGACACTGTCCGCTGTCATGCAGGAATTCACAACGTCGTTCCCTATCGGATCGCTGCGGCGACCTGCCCGGTACTGGTGGCGCGCAAGGATTCTGGGAGCTTCGTCAGACTGGACAGAGGGAACATTCTATCTTGGCGATTCGACATCGAGTCTACTCGGACAGCTTGACTCTACCGGTTGGGCATCGAATCAATTCGTCCATGCGGCATTCAATACCGGCAATGGCGTGCAGATTCAAAATACGCCTGGAGATGTAAGAGCTGTTTCCGCCGGCTATCTGGACGGCAACTTTGCATCCGTCACACTGAATGGTTCCGCTCTCTTCACGGCGCTGGGGGACACCTGTCACCTGCTTATAACACTCGACTCCAATTTCAATGTCAAAGCAATTCGCCGCTTCCACATTTTCTCCAATCCTGCGGAAGCCGATTCGCTCTCGGTGTTCCTACAGCACGTTGCGCCGGGAACAATTCTCGCTGCCGCAATATCCGGAGAAGGATCCCAGAACCTAACGCCCGCTGTTCGCACTCTTTATAAGTCCCTCGGCAGTACTCTGATCGATCGCGTCGTATGGCGGGACGGTTGGTCGCTTATCTCGCGAGGCGGAGGCGGTGCCGTGACGGAAGCATATGCGGCCTCCAGCTCGGGCAAAGCAATTGCGGACACAGTCTTCTACAAGATTGAAAATGCCGGAAGCGTCACAACCGCACTCATCGGGCCGGCATCTCAATGGGAAATGCTCAAGCTAACAGCAACAATTCCGACCGGATCGCAATTGACGACAGCCGTTTTGCCGCCGCTGCCGGCGTCCGATACGCTCTTACTCAGCAAGAACGGTACAACGCTCGACCTGCAATCTATTTCCCCGCGGCAATATCCGTCATTGCGGCTCTCATTCCAGCTGCGATCATCTCCGTCGGGGATTTCGCCGGCGGTCAGAGAGTGGGCAATCAATTCACGCACATCCTGCGAGCTTGTTCTCGCCGCCTCAAAAGTCACACTCGACAAGCCGATCATGCAGGAAGGTGAGATTTGCACCTTGCAGGCAAAGATTCTTAATGTCGCCGCCGTCGCCGCCGACACGGTGCGCGTTACAATTTCAACGGACGATTCCGGGGTTCTCCGCATCATCCAGGACGTCACATTGGCGCAGATACGCGGACTTGATTCGGCGCTTGTCAGTGTACAATACGACAGCCGCGGGAAAGCGGGCAGTCATTCGTTCGTGCTGCGCGTCGATCCGGATAATCACATTCCGGAATTCGACAAGACGAACAATTCCTGCACCGTCGCGTACATTGTAATCGGCGACACCATCCGGCCGACGATGGATGTGACGTACGACGGAACACGTGTGTTGGACGGAGACTACATCAGTGCACGGCCGGTCATTACCTTCCGCCTGCACGACAATAATCCGACACCGATGGGTCTGCGGGATACGGCGGACTTCATTATCCGCCTGGACAATCAGCCGGTCTATTTTACGCCCGGAGACCCAATTGAGTTCAATCCGTCCGTTCCCAGTGTCCGATGGAATCCGTCTTTGTCCGACGGAGAACACAAGTTCCAATATTTTGCACAGGATATCGCCGGCAATTCGACAGATACGACACTCCTCTACTTGAATGTGAGTTCTTCTTACAAACTTCTCGACGTCTTCCCGATTCCGAATCCGTTTGCCGGAGGGACTCATTTTTCATTCACCCTGCTTGGAGCATCGGCGCCTTCATCAATGCACATAAAGATTTTCACGGTTGCCGGACGGGCAATCAGGGATTTACAAATTCCAGCAAGCGATGTGAGAATCGGATACAATAAAATATTTTGGGATGGACGTGACCAGGACGGCAGCGAAATTGGAAATGGAATTTATCTATTCCGGTTGATGCTCGAAGGAGAAGTCGGCAAACTTGCCGTGACAGGAAAATTAATGAAGATGAGATGAAGCGGTATGTTTCCTGAAAAGAAAATAGTCCTGGATCTTTCCGTTTCTATTGCCTCCTCAAAGGACATCCTGGAGGCCATCGAAAGCAGTTTGTCGTCGGACGGGAAACAACAGGTGACAATCGCTTACGCGAATGCCTACTGCGCCGTTGCCGCGCACAAGGACCAACAACTTGCGTCGATTCTCAATTCGGTTGAAATTCTGCATCCGGATGGAATCGGCGTTTCAGGTGCTCTGCGTTTCCTTTACGGTGAAAAAATATCCGATGGCCGAATTAATGGAACTGATCTTTACTACGAGATTTTGCGGATGGCCGGTCAGCACCAATGGAAGATTTTTCTCTTTGGCGATACCGCCGAGACCCTGAATCAGGCCCACATCGAGATACACCGACGGTATCCAGGCGTACACCTTGTGGGATCACATCACGGCTTCACAGATCTCGATGAGCCGGGACCGCTGAAAGAAATCCGAGCATCGAGTCCTGACATTCTTCTGCTCGGGCTTGGCATGCTCCGTCAGGAACTCTGGATCCAAAAGTACCGCAATGAGCTTCAGGTTCCGGTTTGTATCATGGTGGGCGGGGGAATATCATTCCTGTCCGGAGTACGAAAGCGGGCTCCGCTCATCCTCCGCTCAGTAGGACTCGAATGGCTCTATCGCCTGTTTCAGGAACCGCAAAGGCTCTGGCACAGATACCTTATAGGGATTCCCCTCTTTTGCTGGCTCGTCTTGAGGCAGAAGCTTCGCTCCTGATATCGATTCTAGGCAGCCCTTTAATAACTATAGAATACAACCGTCTTCTTCTGACAGTGCCCGGACGGCGAATCGCAGCGCAGGTTCGTCATCGACAATGAGGATTGTATCCATGGTATTTGAAAAGGAAAAACCCGCGGAGGACGTGCGGGTTGCGAATGGGTTTTGTCGGGGCGGGGAGATTTGAACTCCCGACCTCTCGGTCCCGAACCGAGCGCTCTAACCGGACTGAGCCACGCCCCGAATGAAGTGTATAAATATAAGGAATCTGAACGATTTTTGCAAGAAGAGAAACCACTCCGAAGGATGCTTCGCAAGAGACACGGAGTCACGGAGAAAATACTCAGTGCCTTCGTGCCTTAGTGGTTATGAAAAATTTAATAACCGCCTCTACAATCTCCCCAATCTGAATCATGTCGCCAATATCAAACCACCGTATCCGCTCATCATGCGTAAACCACGTCAATTGCCTTTTCGCATAGCGACGTGTGTTTTGCTTCATCAACTCGATCATCCGTTCCCTGTTTATTTCGCCGCGCAGGAAGATGAATGCTTCTTTGTATCCGACTGTCTGTAGAGACTTCAAGCGATCGTCGTATCCCATTTCGATGAGAAGGCGGACTTCATCGAGGAAACCGGTCTGAATCATTTTTTCGACACGTGTGTTGATTCTGTCGTAGAGAACTGAACGATCCCACCGCAACCCAACGAATAAAACATCTTCCTCCGGTTTCAGATTCTGTTCACGATGATGATCGGTGATTGTCTTCCCCGTTGAGCGATGAACTTCCAGAGCTCGAATGATGCGCCGGAATTGTGTCGGAATCATCCGCGCAGCCGCAGCCGGATCGACCGCGCGCAGTTCTTCGAGCAGCACCGCTCCGCCTTCAATGCTGTAACGATCTTCCAGTTCGCGGCGGATCTGATCGTTCTTTCCCGGACCGCTGAATAAACCATCCACCAGCGCGCGCACATACAGTCCGGTACCACCGACAACTATGGGGACTTTTCCACGCGAACGGATTGCCTTTATGGCAGCGCGACCCTGTTCCTGAAAATCTCCGGCGCTGAAATGCTCATCCGGCAACAGCACATCGATGAAGTGATGTGGAACGCGCAGGAGTTCTTCGGTCGTCGGTTTGGCCGTGCCAATGGTGAGATATTTATATATCTGACGGGAGTCTGCGGAAATAATTTCGCACGGGATGTGCGATGCAATCGAGAGAGCAAGTGCCGTTTTCCCCGACGCGGTCGGTCCGGCAATCACCACAAGCCGTTTATCAATTCCAGCCATGTTTTCCAACCAGCGGAACAAATTTAAATCCGTCCACTTCGCGTGTTGTGAAATTCTCGCCGTTCTTCTGAACAATAACCAGCCGCTGCGAGGTTCTTTCGCCGACCGGAATGACGATGCGCCCGCCTTCAGCCAGCTGCTTCTTCAGCGCTTCCGGAACATCGGGAGCGCCGGCGGTAACGATAATGCCGTCGTACGGCGCGAACTCTGTCCAGCCAATGGTGCCGTCGCCTCCCTTGGAAACGATGCGCAACCCGGATTGATCAAAAATCTGGCGTGCTTTTGTCAGCAGTTCCGGATGGCGTTCGATCGTGAACACGCGGCACCCCATCGCAGCCAGTATGGCTGCCTGGTACCCTGAACCCGTCCCCACTTCCAGCACCTTCATGCCGGAACGAATCTGCAGCTCCTGAGTCATGAATGCAACGGTGTACGGCTGCGAAATCGTCTGTTCCTGTCCGATCGGAAGCGCTGAGTCTTCATAAGCACGGCTCGCGAATGCGCCTCCAACAAAAATATGGCGCTCCACCTTACCCATGGCAGCGAGGACTGTTTCATCCGTGATTCCCCGTTGCCGCAACAATACTACTAATTCCGCACGTTCGTTGTCAAGTCTTCCCACCTGTCAGTATTCTTTCAATAAGACGTGAATAAAATTTACTGTCGTATGCCAATGCGTCATTGAACTCTTTTCGCCGGCATAAATGGTCGGAACCGGAACCGATCCGAATCTGAATCCGGCTTGCGCAGCGCGAATAATGAATTCTGTCTCTGATTCGAATCCGGAAGATTCGGTGTGGATCTGCTCCAGCACCCGCCGCCCGATGCAGCGAAATCCGCTTTGACTGTCCGCGATGGAAATGCCCGTTCGCATCCGCACCAAACCAGTCGTGATCAAATTCGACAGAATTCTATGAAGCGGCATTCCTTTAAGATCCTTCATCCGGTTTCCGAGAACAATATCGAATTGTCCCGTCTCGTAAGCAGCAATAAAATCCGGAATCGAGCTTGGAGCATGTTGAAGATCCGCATCCATAGTGATGACCGCATCGCAGTTCTGTGCCAGCGCAAACGCACATCCGGTTCGCAGTGAAGCTCCCTTTCCCTGATTCCGCTGGTGCACACAGACGTGAACATTCATCTGCGCGGCAATATCGCATGTTGTATCAACCGAACCGTCGTCAACGACGATGATCTGTTCAGGGGGAAGATACGTGGACACTTGCTGCAGCAACCGCCGTAGAGTTGTTTCTGCATTAAAGGCCGGAATGACGATGAAGAAGCGGGTCATACTACGGTCGTCCCTTGATCGCTTCACGAACATTCTGCCAGGAGCGTTCCATCGAAACGATCAAGCGGTCGCGCAGCTCTTTTCGAACTTCCTGCGGACGAATGCCGCGTGTCAGAATGCCATCTTCGGCGATGGAGATTGTTCCCGTTTCTTCCGACACCACAACGGCGACGACATCCGCCTGTTCGGAGACGCCCAGCGCGGCGCGATGCCGCGTTCCAAGAACGATGTCGCCGATGCGCGTCACAGCCGACAACGGAAGCGTACATCGTGCTGCCTCTATGATGCGGTCATTGACGATGACGGCGCCGTCGTGCAGTGGAGATCTCGGATTGAATATAGAAAGCAGCAATGCACGATTTACATTTGCCATCAGGACGATGCCGGATTCACTGTACATCTTCAGTCCCGTCCCGCGCACAATAATGATCAGCGCACCCTGTTTCTTTTTCGCGAGATCAACAACGGCGCTGGCGATTTCTTCAATCGATTCTCCGACATCAATCCGTACGAACATACGAACAACGCGATTGCGCGCTACGATGGAGAGAAGCCGGCGAATTTCAGGCTGGAAGAGAATGATAAAAGCAACCACCCACATATCAGTCAGCATCCGGAGCATCCATCCCATCGCTTTCAGATTGATTGCCTGCGCCAGAAGCGAAAATAGCATGATCACCACCAGGCCGACGAAAATCTGCGCGGCGATCGTTCCCCGCATAAATATGTAGAGGTGATAAAAAAGGAATGAAACAATCGCCACATCGAACAGGTCGATCAGGGTTACCGTCAGAAAGCCGATGTGAAAAAGTTCCATGTCCTTTGGTTATCCCTTGTTACACTTTTGAACGCCAATCGCATCCGTAACGATTGCCACCTGTTTCATCGCTCTGACGTCGTGTACGCGAACGATATCCGCACCGTTCGCAATGCATGTTGCGACGGCGGCGGCCGTTCCGTACATGCGGTCATCCACTTGCGCAGCCAGCAAAGCGCCAATAAATCCTTTTCGTGATGGCCCGATAAGAAGCGGACAGCCGAGTTCTCTAAACTCCCGCAAATGCCGTATCAACGCAAGATTGTGCTCCAGGGTTTTGCCGAAACCCAATCCCGGATCCACAATAATATCTTTTACACCCGCCTGCCGCGCCACCGCGACACGGGATTGGAGGAACTCTTTGACCTCTTGGACAACATCGTCGTATTGCGGATGCTGCTGCATGGTGGCCGGAGTGCCGAGCATATGCATCACTACCAACGACGCATTATATTTTGCCGCAACATTCACAATCTGCGGATCGAAATTCATTCCGCTGACGTCGTTGATAATTCGCGCCCCCGCCTTTAGTGCCGCTTCTGCCACCGAAGATTTATAGGTATCGATGGAAATTGGGACGTCCGTCTTCGATGCCAGTTCCTCGATCACAGGCAACACGCGCCGCATCTCTTCTTCCGCAGTCACGAGAGCAGCTCCCTGGCCATAGACTCCTTTGGGACGTGTCGATTCTCCACCGACATCAACAATGTCTGCGCCATCGGCGATCATCGCAAGCGCATGCTCTACCGCCGCCCTGCGGTCCAGATACCGCCCGCCATCCGAAAATGAATCCGGAGTGACGTTCAGGACGCCCATGATGTACGTGCGTAGGGAGAAATCAAGAACCATGTTGGAATATATTAAATTGTTGGCCGTTTCACCAGCGGTGAGTGCATATTTTTGGCATGTCATTTATGAGCGTGGACTAAGACCCACTATTGGCCACAAAGACACCAAGGCACAAAGTACAGTTCTCTCAGACCTTAGTGTCTTTGTGACTTCGTGGCGGCACTTTTCGATGAGACCTTGTCATCCCCAAAAACACGGACGCCTGTCGAGATCTTCGACAGGCGTCGTTGTTATGCTTGCTGTTTCTTGTTGGCCCGCAGCGCTTTTACTTTTGCTTTCATCTTCACTCTGCGCTTGCGGTGTTTCTGCGAAACCTTTAAACCCTTTTTGTTCATCGTGGTGTTCTCCTTGTGATTAAGCGTGGTCAAAAGATAGCAATTTGCCACAAGGAAATCAAGAAATTCACTTCCCCTGCAGGAAGCGTTCCTCCACATCACCCCAGTTGACAACGTTCCAGAATGCGGCAAGATAGTCTGCGCGGCGATTCTGGTACTTCAGGTAGTAGGCATGTTCCCATACGTCACAGGTCAGAATCGGATGCAATCCGTCAGTCAGCGGGCTGTCCTGGTTCGCCGTTGATGTGATGGCAAGCTTTCCGTCTTTTCCAAGGACAAGCCACGCCCAACCCGAACCAAACCTGCCAAGTCCGGCTTTCTGGAACTGATCCTTGAATGCGGCCATGGATCCGAATGTGCCTTCGATCGCGGAAGAAAGAACCGTTCCGGTCGGTTCTTTAACACCGGCCTTCAGTTGCTTCCAATACATGTTGTGATTGACCACGCCGCCGCCGTTGTTGCGAACGGCAGTGCGTATTGCTTCCGGAATATTGTGAAGGCTCTTGAGCAGTTCTTCACCGGTCTTGCCCTGTAGTTCCGGATTGTTGGCGAGTGCATTGTTCAGATTTGTCACATACGTCGCGTGATGCTTGTCATGATGGATTTCCATCGTCTTTGCATCGATGTAGGGTTCGAGAGCGTCGTATGCATACGGTAGCGGTTCGAGTACGTGTACCATTATTACTATCCTCCAAAAGAGAAATTAGTGTTATTGTGAGATCTTTAACAATCCGTTGCGGAATATTGTTCCCATTCCACGGCAGATATTGAAAATTGCACCGGTTTGTAGAGATTGAACGAAGAAATATACCTGGTTCGTTTCCCTGCAATGTATTCCTGCGTAAGGTAGCCGGGTCTAAAAAGGAACGCTGATTACGCAGATTAGTGGATTAACGCAGAATATTAACTTCTGAGATATGCATCTGTGCAATCCGTGAATCTGCGTAATCTGCGATCCATTCATTTGGTTACGCCTATGCCGCGTCAGGATATCAGTTGATATTGAAATCATGTTGTCCACAGTGTGAACAAAATTCTCCGTGGAGCTCGGCTCCGCAATCTGCACAATGGCGGGATGGATCAGGCATCGTAGTCGCTTGTTGGAATGCTCAATACATGTTAAGTGTCAGCTTTGCTTCTTCGGACATCATGCTCGTCTCCCAGCGAGGTTCCCAGACAACGTTCACGGCGGCGGAGGTCACACCCTTCACGGCTTCAATTTTTTCTTTCACTTCGGGGGGCAGACTTTGTGCTGCCGGGCATGCCGGTGACGTCAATGTCATATTCACGGTCACCGCGCCGGCTGGTGTGACATCGACAGTATAAATAAGGCCTAGTTCGTAGATGTTCACCGGAATTTCCGGATCGTAACATGTCTTGATTGCTTCCGTCACGGCATCTTTCAACACAAGCAACTCAAATGAATTCAACTCTGTCATGCCTTATTCCTCTGTCGTCACTACCTTTGAATCTTTCGCCGTCAATGCGCCATGCAGCGCATGCCAGGCAAGGCTCGCGCATTTAATGCGAGCGGGAAATTCTGCCACACCGGCAAGAGCGCCAAGACATCCGAGTTCTTCAATATCGTCCTCGACGGCCGCGCTCATCCCTCGTGTCACCAGCGTGTGAAATTTCCGAAACAATTCTTCGGCTTCCTCTTTGCGCACACCTTTGACGGCCGTGGTCATCATCGATGCCGATGCTTTGGAAATCGCGCATCCGGCACCCTCAAACGATACATCCTTAATCGTGTCGCCATCCATCTCGAGGAACACCGTAAAATGATCGCCGCACAAAGGATTATATCCTTCGGCAACTTTGGTCGGATGGTCCATGTGGCGGCAATTGCGCGGATTTTTGTTGTGATCAAGAATTAATTGCTGATACAGTTCGTTAACGCTGCTCATACCTGAAATACCTCCTGCACCTTTTTTATGCCTTCCACGAGCGTATCGATTTCGCTCAGAGTATTATAGAATGCAAACGATGCTCTCGCCGTTGCGGGAACGCCAAAACGTGCCATCACCGGCTGCGTGCAATGGTGTCCCGTGCGGATGGCAACTCCCTCCTGGTCCAGAATCGTTCCGACATCATGCGCGTGGACGGTATCCAACACGAATGATACAACGGAGGCTTTTTCTGCAGCGGTGCCAATGATCCTGACCCCCTTCATAGAACCGACCCTCGTAGTGGCATAACGCAGAAGGCCGGTTTCATGTTCCCCGATCGCCGCCAAGCCGACGCTTTGAACGTAGTCGAGAGCCGCACCTAGGCCGATCACACCGGCGATGTTCGGCGTCCCGGCCTCAAATTTATACGGCAGCTCATTAAATGTCGTTCTTTCGAAGGTGACGGAGCGAATCATATCTCCGCCCGCCTGATACGGCGGCATTTTTTCAAGAAGATCCATTTTGCCATACAACACGCCGATTCCCGTGGGACCGAAAAGCTTGTGTCCGGAAAGTACGAAGAAATCGCAATCCAGATCCCGGACATCGACCGGCAGGTGACTCACGGCCTGCGCTCCGTCGATCAATACGGGCACACCCCGTGCATGTGAAAATTCAATCACACGCTTCACGGGATTGATGGTCCCAAGACTGTTGGAAACGTACACCATCGAAACCAGCTTCGTCCGCTCGCTCACCAGCGAGGTGAATGCCTCAAAGTTCAACTCTCCCCGATCGTTGATTGGCACGACCTTGAGCTTGCATCCCTTCTCCTCGCAGAGGAGCTGCCATGGCACGATATTCGAATGGTGTTCCATCGCGGAAATGACAATCTCATCCCCCGTCCCGATGAACTTCCGTCCGAATGTGTCTTTGACAAGATTGATGCCTTCCGTCGTGCCACGAACGAAAATAATTTCCCTCGTGTCTGCGGCATTCAGAAAGAGCTTCATCTTGCCACGGGCCTTTTCATACTCGTATGTCGCCATTTCGCTCAGAGAGTGAACGCCGCGATGGATATTGGCATTCTGTGTCCGGTAGTACCGTGTCAGCGCATCAATCACCGATTGCGGCTTCTGTGTTGTAGCGGCATTGTCCAAATATACCAGCGGCTTGCCGTGAACGCGTTCATGGAGAATCGGAAAATCATTTCTCAGCGCGGAAACATCGAACCCCGGCACGATGGCCATTCCGCGGTGTGTCGTTTGTTGTTCTGTCATTGTTGCTCTCACTGCCTATTTCCGTTAGTGCACTATCTCCGGCAGAGCTGTGTGCGTGACCGTCGCCTGGAGCTGTGCGATGATAAGCGTATCGACAAAACGACGGATTGTTTCGTTGTGAATAAAGGACGTCACTTCACTTGCAAAACCGAGTGTTAGAAGATCGCGTGCGGCGTCTTCGCCAATCGCACGGCTCTCCAGATAGAAAAGCGCCGCCGCATCCAGGCCGCCGACCGTGGCCCCGTGTGTACACTTCACGTCATCCGCAAAAATTTCCAGTTGCGGCTTGGTATCTACCGTTGCTTCGTCAGAGAGGAGCAGATTTTTATTCGTCTGCTTTGAATCTGTTCCCTGTGCCTCACGATGGACGTAGATCTTGCCGTTAAAGACGGCACGCGATTTTCCCGCCACAATTCCTTTGAAGATTTCTCTGCTTGAACAATTTGGACGGAGATGTTCGATAAAGGTATGGTGATCGATCAATTGTTCCTTCGCTGTCACATACAATCCGTCCAGCATTGTTTCGCATTCATCGCCGTCAATCTTGATGACGACATCGGTACGCGCAATTGCCCCGCCGAGTGCCAAACTGAAAGCCGTATAGCGGCTCTTCCGCTCCTGCCGCACCGCAAGCGAACCGAAGTGAAAAGCCTTTCCGCCTTCACGTTGAATGCGCACGTGATCCACTGTGGCGCCTTCCCGAATGACAACGCCGGTAGTACTCGTCACACCATAGATGTTTTCGTTGGAGCCGGAAAATACCTCCACCAGCGTTACCGATGACCCGGCTCCTGCATGCACGAAGAGTGCGGGATACGACATGCGTCCCTGCGTACCGCTTGCATGACGCGAAAGATGGACAATATGAACCGGTGATTGTATCTGGGCTCCGGCTGGAATCTCAAGTGTCACAAAATTCTCCATCATCGCCAGGTTCAACGCAGCGAAGGGTTGTTTGCCTGCAGCAGATTGAACTTCCTGCATAGCAGCCTTCATGGCGTCCGAAGGCTCTACTTTCGATGCTGCGGAATAGTGTTGAAGCGTAAACCCGGCTTGCGCCGGAATCGATGACAATTCTTCTGAATAAAAACCATCGAGCAGCACAATCACCGGGGCATCTGCTGCTGCCAAGTACTGCCGGATTTGATTTGGCTCGCCACTTCTGGCGGGCGTTTGCACTGCCGGAAGAATGAGATTCTTTTTGAAGGGAGCGATGTTGGTGAAACGCCATTCTTCATTGGAGATCGTGGGCAAGCCCAGCGCCTTAAATTGACCGAGTGCGGATTCCTTCATCGCCAGCAGCCACGTGGAAGCGGTACTGCTTTTTCGCTGTTGATACGAAGCAATGTATTGGTCTTCGATTGTTGGCAAGGTGGATTCTTTCATGGATTACACCGCCGTCGCTTCTTTGATCTGATCGTAGCCGTTTGCCTCAAGCTCCAGTGCGAGTTCCTTGCCGCCTGATTTCACGATGCGGCCGTTGACGAGCACATGGACAAAATCGGGAACGATATAGTTAAGCAAACGCTGATAGTGAGTGACAACGATCAACGCGTTGTCCGGCCGCTTCAACTTATTCACGCCTTCGGACACAATTCTCAAGGCATCGATGTCCAGCCCGGAATCTGTTTCGTCGAGGATTGCAAGCAACGGTTCGAGCACTGCCATCTGCAGAATCTCATTCCGCTTCTTCTCTCCGCCGGAAAATCCTTCGTTCACCGGCCGGTTGATGAAGCTCGGATCCATCTCGACAATTTTCATTTTTTCTTTCAGCACTTTCAGGAACTGCAGCGCATCCAGCGATTCGAGTCCGTGGTATTTCCGAACTTCATTCAGTCCCGCTTTTAAAAAATAGGAATTGCTCACCCCGGGGATTTCCACCGGATATTGAAACGCAAGGAACACGCCGTCCTTTGCCCGCTCCTCGGGTGACATCTCCAGAAGATTTTTTCCCTTGTAGAGCACTTCGCCTTCCGTGACTTCGTAGGACGGATGTCCGGCCAGCACCTGTGCAAGCGTGCTTTTCCCGGAACCGTTCGGCCCCATCACTGCGTGCACTTCGCCTGCTTTGACAGAGAGGTCGATTCCCCTCAGAATTTCTTTGCCCGCAACACTCGCGTGCAGATTTCTTATTTCCAGCATTTGATTTCCTTTTTGATTTAATACTTTTTGACAAAAAAGATTCATCTTCAGCAATTTCTCAGAAATCCATTTGCAATGTCATTCTGAGGAGCGTAGCGACGAAGAATCCATTTTCCCCAAACGTACTCAGTGTATGGATTCTTCGCTTCGCTCAGAATGACAACCAGGAAATTGTTTTTTCCTCGGTGTCAAATGTCCGATATCTTCCAATCCTGAGGCACCGCCCGGCCATCAAGAAGATGTCGGACATTTTCGCCATTCTACCCGACGCTTCCTTCAAGACTCACTCCGAGCAACTTCTGCGCTTCCACCGCAAACTCCATTGGCAGATTCTTAAACACTTCTTTCGCAAACCCATTGACGATCATGGAAATTGCATTTTCCATATCGATGCCGCGCTGCTTGCAGTAGAACAATTGATCCTCTCCGATCTTCGAGGTGGACGCTTCATGCTCCACACTGGAAGACGTATTGCGCACTTCGATGTAGGGGAATGTATTCGCACTGCAGCTATTTCCCAGCAGCATGGAATCGCATTGTGTGTAGCTTCGCGCGTTCGTCGCACCCGACGAGACTTTCACCAGTCCTCGATAGGTATTTTCACCTTTACCGGCCGAGATTCCTTTGGAGATAATCGTGCTCTTTGTATTCTTCCCGATATGAAGCATCTTTGTTCCGGTATCTGCAATCTGGCAATTGTTTACCACAGCAACGGAGTAAAACTCTCCGACAGAATAATCCCCTTGCAACACCACGCTCGGATACTTCCAGGTAATGGCAGATCCGGTTTCGACCTGCGTCCAGGAAATATGCGAATTCTTTCCAGCGCATTTTCCCCGCTTCGTGACAAAATTGTAGATACCGCCTTTTCCTTCTTTGTCCCCCGCGTACCAGTTTTGCACAGTCGAGTACTTGATTTCAGCGTTATCCATTGCGATCAATTCCACCACGGCCGCGTGCAGCTGGTTTGTGTCGCGGATTGGAGCCGTGCAGCCCTCCAAATAGCTCACATACGCGCCTTCCTCCGCAACGATTAGTGTCCGTTCGAATTGTCCCGTCTCCGCAGCGTTGATGCGGAAGTAGGTTGACAACTCCATCGGGCACCGAACGCCCTTAGGAATGTAGCAGAAAGAACCATCGGTGAAGACAGCAGCATTCAATGCGGCAAAATAATTGTCTGTGTACGGTACGACCGATCCAAGATATTTCTTGATCAGATCCTGATGTTTCTGCACAGCCTCCGAGAAGGAACAGAATACGATGCCGAGTTTGGAAAGCTGCTCCGAGAAGGTGGTCGCAACAGAAACTGAATCGAATATCGCGTCGACTGCAACCCCGGTCATGCGCTTCTGTTCGGTGATTGAAATTCCCAGCTTTTCGTACGTATTGAGAAGCTCCTTATCCACCTCGTCCAAGCTGTTCAGCGTCGGTTTTTTCTTCGGGGCGGAATAGTAGAAAATACTCTGGTAATCAATCGGCGGATAGGTGAAGTTCTGCCATGTCGGCTCTTCTTTGAGAGTCTGCCAGTGGCGGAATGCCTTCAAACGCGATTCGAGCATGAATTCCGGCTCGTTTTTTTTCTTCGAAATCAATCGGATGATATCTTCATTCAGTCCACGGGGGACCGTATCCGCTTCGATGTCGGTGACAAACCCGTACTTGTATTCCGAGTTTACTAATTCATTCACCGATTCATTCATTGTGTTCCTCTTTTTGTATTCAATCTCTGCGCACGCTTCTCTGCCTTCTCGTCAATTTCTCCGTGCCCTTTGTGATCTCTGTGGCGGTCACTATTCAAGCCAGGTAGAAATGACCTACCGTTCACTGGGGATTTTCCATTGCCCGCTGTTTACTTCTTGCCTGCGCTGAATTCGGGATAGAGCACCACCCAGCCCTGCCGGTTCACGCGGCGAAAGACATTCTGCTTTTCAAACTGGACTGCAACTTCTTTTGCCACCGCTTCTGCCTGCTGGTACGTCACACGAATCTTCTTCAATGGCAGAAACGCCATCACACCAAAAAGGAGATCCCGAAAGAAAAAATTTGATTGATGATACATCGGATACTTTGACTTCAGGAAATGGAGAAACTCCACCTGGTTGTTCAGAATTGTTCCGGTCTGTTTCATGCGGGTTGCGATTCTTTTGTGGTTGATGGTGGGAAAAAAGAAATGCCTTGTGACGATTGCTGCCGGAGAGTTTCGACGGCACTGCGCAGACAATGTACAGCCGTTTGAATGTCATCTTCCGTTGTGTAGCGGCCGATACTCACTCGCACGCAGGATAGTGCCGCTTGTTTTGAAAGGCCGACAGCCCGCAGCACATGCGATGCGAGCCCTGCTGCGGCGTCAGCAGACGAACACGCTGATCCGGTGGAAATTGCGATGTCGTTCTTGATTTCGACGAGAAGGGATAAGGCAGACACTCCCTCAAATCCGATATTCAAATTTCCCGACAGCCGATGCACACTGTTTCCATTCACAAATGCACCGTCGATCTCCACCAATTTCTGTTGCAGACGATCGCGCAGTATGGAGATGCGCCGCGATTCGACATCGCGTTCCGCCACGGCAATCTCAACCGCTTTGCCAAAACCGACAATCCCGGGAACATTCAAGGTGCCAGCCCGCAATCCTGATTCATGACCCCCACCGTGGATCTGCGGTCGCAGTTTCGATTTGTGCATCGATGTCCTGACAAAAAGCGCACCGACTCCTTTCGGCCCGTACATCTTATGGGCGTTCAAAGACATCAGATCTATGTTCATCTCTTTGACGTCGATCAGAATTTTTCCGAACGCCTGCGACGCGTCTGTATGAAAAAGGACTCCCGCCTTGCAGCATATTGCTCCGATTTCCTCCAGAGGCGCAAGTGTACCGATTTCATTGTTGGCCGCCATCAAACTCACCACAGCAGTCTTTGGCGAAATCATTTTCTCCAACTCCACGACATCCACCAAGCCGATCTTATCTACAGGAACAAAGGAAATTGTGAATCCCTTCTTCTCCAGCGCGGAACATACATCAAGGATGGAGGAGTGCTCGGTTCTGCTGGTGATGATTTCATTTCTGCTCTCGCGCACATTCTCACAGATTCCCTTCAGCGCGAGATTGTTAGATTCCGTTGCTCCGCTTGTGAACACAATGGACGCTGGCTCACCGCCGATGGCGTGTGCGATGATCGTCCGTGCGCGGTTGACAGCTGCTTCGGCCGTCCATCCGTATACATGCTGCCGGCTCGCCGCATTGCCGAATTCTCCGGCAAAGTATGGGATCATGGCATCCACAACGCGCTGATCGCATGGTGTCGTCGCATGATAATCGAGATAGATCGGCTTCTTCATCTTTAAATGATCTCGGAAACTTTCATCGTCCTGAACATCTGTTCGATGTTTCCCTGAATTTTTCCCAATGGATTCTTGATCGTGCAATTTTCAAAAATTGAACAGCTCTGCGGTGTATCGGCGATGCATTGCGTGATGCTGGGAAGTTGTCCATCAATGGCATTAATGATCGTCGAAATGGAAATCTGATCTGCCCTCTGCGCAAGTGCATAGCCGCCGCGGACGCCCTGATGAGAGATCACGAGTCCCTTCTTCGCGAGCTTCTGCAGAACTTTTGCAAGGAGTTCTTGAGAGATATGGTAGGCTCCGGCGATCTCTTTGGCTGTAGCAATTTTGCCATCGTTGATCGAGGCAATATGCCGCATCGCAATTAATCCATATTCGACTTTTTTCGAGAGTTTAAGCATCCGATATACGACCGAATCAGTCTTATTTATCAACCAAAAAAATCACACAAATGTGTGAGCTTCCTGCCCTTTTAACATATTTCGTGTTTGAAGGGTTCCTTGCGGAGTTAAATTTAGCCTGAATTCTGTCGAAAATCAAGTGAGTGGAGGGAATTAATATGCTCAGCAAATAATGAACTGCACGCATAGAACCAAAAGAAGAACACAGACTACAAAGAAAAAGCACAGATTTTCACAGACTAAATTTCGCAGCAATTCTGGATACCGCACTAGCCAATCCAAATTCAGATTTTCTGTGACAATCTTTGATTCTCCTGCGTCGTCAGTGTTCAATGTTTTTCTCACTGGGTTGTGGATTTTATTTGCCTCAGTTTCGTGGTTTGGCTAACAATTGCGCCCACAATTTTGTATATTGTGCAGGTTTTGCCCCTGATACGGCATCAAATCTGTTCTTTTTATAACTGCTACTACCGATCTATTGAAGGAATGCTTATGGCAAAAAACATCAAATTGGAAGATATCTTAAATGACTTGCAGCTCAAGAAAACCGACCAGGACGGGATCAACACCGTTGCCGTCATCGGCTTGGGAATCATGGGCCAGGGAATCGCCCACACGATCGCTGCGGCTGGAATTGAAGTCATTGCGATCGAAAAAAATGAAGAACGCCTCAACTTCGGATTGAATTCCCTGAAGGAATCGATAGACCATGAGATCCAGCGCTGGACACTTACGAAGAGCGAGAAGAATGCCATTCTCTCGCGTATTCATCCAACTGTAGATCTCAAGCAGGCTAAGAATTGTGATATCGTTATCGAAGCTGTCGATGAAGATCTACAGCTGAAAAAATCTATATTTGAAACGCTTGATGAGCTCTGCAACCCTGAGACCATTTTCATCTCAAACACGTCCACACTCAGCCTGTCGAAACTCGCGGTTGCGATCAAGCGTTCGGACAAGCTCATCGGACTCCACTTCCTGAATCCTGTCCCCAAAGTGCCGCTGGTGGAAGTCGTCCGTGCACTCAAGACCTCGGATTATACGTTCGCTACTGTGGAAAAATTTGCGGCGCGTCTTGGAAAGACAGCAGTTGAAGTATTTGAGTATCCCGGTTTCGTCACGACCCGCGTCATCATTCCGCTGTTAAATGAAGCGATGCACATTCTCATGGAGGGCGTCGCATCGGCTGATGGTATCGATACGGCGATGAGACTCGGCTACAACTTTCAGTACGGCCCGCTCGAACTCGCGGATATGATGGGCCTGGATGAAGTCCTTGCCTGGATGGAATCCCTTTCGCACGAACTTGGCGAAGCGAAATACCGTCCGTGCCCGCTGCTGCGCAAGATGGTCCGTGAAGGCAAACTCGGCAAAAAGAGCGGTGAAGGTTTCTTCCGCTACAATGAACAGGGTCGTATCAACTACTGAATGAGAAATCAATGAATATTCTAGTCCTTAATTGCGGCAGTTCTTCTGTCAAGTATCAACTGATTGAAATTGAAAGCAAACAGGCGCTCGCCCGCGGCCTTGTCGATCGTATCGGCATGAGCGGTGCAGTGCTGAAAAATGCTCGCTATGACGGCGACGAAATTGTGATCACCGGTGAAATTCTTGACCACACTACGGCTATCGAATATATCCTCGCGGTCCTGTTAAGCAAGAATCACGGAGTCCTTGCATCGAAGAATGATATTCACGCGGTCGGACACCGTGTGGTGCACGGCGATGAAACATTTACCGGGTCCGTCCTGATTACGCCGGATGTCATCAAGAGTCTGCGTGACAATATTGAAATTGCCCCACTGCACAACCCGCACAATATCCGTGGCATAGTCGCGTGTCAGGCGCACCTTCCCACCGTACCGCAGGTCGGCGTGTTCGATACGGCCTTTCACATTCAGATGCCGCCGCGTGCGTATCTCTACGGCATCCCGTATTCGTTTTACAAGGAGCATAAGATCCGCCGGTATGGATTCCACGGCACAAGCCATAAGTTCGTGGCGCAACGCGCCGCGGAACTGCTCCGGAAGAAGTGCGAAGACCTGAAAATTATTACCTGCCACCTCGGCAATGGCTGCAGCATGGCCGCCGTCAATCATGGTATATCGATTGATACCACGATGGGCTTCACGCCGCTGGAAGGGCTCCTTATGGGCACGCGTTCCGGCGACATGGATCCGTCGGTCATTCTCTACATCATGTCGAAAGAGGGTCTGAATTACGCGGAAGCCAATACACTGCTGAATAAGCATAGCGGCTTGATGGGCATTTCCGGCGTGAGCAGCGACATGCGCGAAATTCAGGGAGAGATGGAAAAAGGCAACAAGCGCGCCCAGCAGGCATTCGATGTATTCACATATCGTGTGAAAAAGTACATCGGTGCATATGCAGCGGCAATGGGCGGATTGGATGCAGTGGTCTTCACCGGCGGTATCGGCGAGAATAGCGCAGCCGTTCGCAAATTCTCCTGTGAGGATCTCGCTTTCCTCGGTATCACCGTCGATGAATCGAAAAACGCGTCCAAGGACAAGGAAAAAGAAATTCAGACTTCAGATTCTTCCGTGAGAGTACTTGTCGTTCCCACAAACGAGGAACTCATGATCGCGATCGAGACAAAAATGGTCTGCGATCAGCAGAAAAAGTAAATTTCCGGCTGCTTTTTCATTCATAAGCCGCAAAGCGAATACAGAGTTCTACTCTTTGTTCTCTTTGCGGTTTTTTTACGTGCTAACCTGAACGCTGAGCACTTCGGCTGCGCTCAGTGTAAACTCGCCGAAGCGCTCGTCCGATCATTCTCTCTCACTTTTCTCTTGTGCAGAAGCAGACTAGAAGTGTTTCACTATCAGTCGCACCGCCACAAAAATGACGGCGACCGCCAATCCCCTAATCACATAAATGCTCCGCACCTTGTGAGAGAGCCTCGCTCCCAGCTGCGCGCCAAGCACCGCACCGACGGCCAAACCTGGAAGTTTGTCCCACATAACGTGCCCTAACACCGCATGACTCCCCGAACCAATTGTCGAAGATATTGCAAGAATGAAATGCGACGTTGCGACCGCGATGAAGGGAGGAAAATTGAAAAGGTAGATCATGGCCGGCACATGCACAATGCCGCCGCCGATACCTGCCATGCTCGAGAGGAATCCAACCAGAAAGCTGACGAAAATGCCGAGCGGCATGTTGAAGGCAAGACGCTGGGATGGATCAAAAACATGAGTCTCCGGTTTTCCATTGACCCCCGGATTCCGCTCGGGCTTTAAGAAAATATAGACGGCAACGAACAGCAGAAATATGCCGAATGATACATCAAAAGTTGCGGCAGGAATATAGTCTATCAGAGATGACCCGAGCAGAGCGCCAGGCACAGTAGAGAGTGCAAAGATGAGTCCGGTCCGGTAGTCGATTCGCCGCTGGCGTGCGTACGAAACACTTCCGGAAATCGAATTGAAGGCCACAACGCACAATGAGGTCCCGACAGCAAGAGCAGGAGACGCGTGATAGACGAAAAGAAGCATTGGAACGATGATGAATCCCCCGCCAACCCCAATGAGGGTGCCAAATGCGCCAACAAAAATGCCGAGAAAGAAGAGAAGGATATGTTCCATGAGATACTTTCTAGGGATGATCCATAGTGTGCCAGACAATTGTTGCGGTAGCATCCACAGTTGCCGCGCCGGCCGTGGCTTCTGTGAGTTGATGGAGTGCAACCTCCTGCTGCGAAACCGGCAGCAGCGCATGAATAGAAACCGCCTCCATGTATTCGGTAGCAGTCGTGACGGCCTTATACCTAATCAAAACACTCATCACGGCGCTGGTCACATCATATGGAAAATGGACGGTAATCGGTTTCATCGCCTGCCGCGTGCATCGAACTGCATTTTCCAGAACCTGGTGAGCTGCATCAAAATAGGCTCGCCCCAGGCCGCCGATGCCGAGCTTCGTCCCGCCAAAATATCTTGTTACCACCACCTGAACATCGGAAAGAGCCGCGGCATGAATTGCAGAGAGTATTTTTGCTCCGGCAGTACCGGAAGGTTCGCCAGCGTCACTGCTGCGCTGCCTCGTGCCGTCGGGATCCATGGCAAACGCATGGCAATTGTGCGTTGCATCAAAAAACTCCCGCCGAACGTCATCCAGGTACTTTGCCGCTTCCGCTTCCGAGAAGACGGGAAAAGCCGAGGCAATGAAGCGTGATCCGACAATTTTCAACGTTGCACGCGCCGGGGAAGCAATGGACTCATAACTGGTGACCATATATTAAAGTAGTGATTTTGTACTTTTCGCGCAATTTTTCTGCGCTGAAGCACACCCCAAGCCAATGGTATCAGCTTAAGAACGGCGTAGGATAGGCATTCCTGTCTGTCGTTATTCGTCTTAAAATGACAGGCAGGAATACCTGTCCTACTATGTTCCCATAAAATTTCACCCTAAGTTGACAGCATTGCACCCCAGGCTGTTTCATTATTCCATTTTGTTTTGAACTTTGTCCTTCCTCCCGGGGTTGTATCTCAAAACAAATAATGGTACGTTAAGCCATCATGAAAATCGGAATCACTTGTTATCCCACATACGGCGGCAGCGGTGTCGTTGCCACAGAACTCGGCAAGGCGCTTGCACGCCGCGGCCATCAGATACACTTCATTAGTTATGCGATGCCGATGCGTCTGACTAATTTCGACGCAAACATTTTCTATCATGAAGTGGAGATGTCCTCCTATCCTTTGTTCGAATTCCCACTCTATACACCGGCGCTTGCAAGCAAGATGGTGGAAGTATGCAAGTTCGAACATCTCGACATCCTGCATGCCCACTATGCCATCCCTCATGCAACAAGCGCATATCTTGCAAAGCAGGTGCTGGGCGACTCTCATCTTCGCATCGTAACGACATTACACGGAACCGACATTACCTTGGTGGGATTAGAGCCGAGTTTTTTGCCCGTGATGAAGTTTAGCATCGAGCAGAGCGACGGAGTGACTGCCGTCTCCCGTTTTCTCAAAGAGAAGACCATCACCAACTACAATATAAAGAAATCTATTGACGTCATTCCAAATTTCGTGGACACAAAAGTATTCAAACGGCACGCAACTTCTAATCTGCGCAATGCCATAGCACCCGCCGGTGAAAAGATACTGATCCACACGTCGAATTTCAGAATGGTAAAACGCGTCGCCGATGTTATCAAAATCTTCAAATTGGTCCATGATAAAATTCCGGCAAAGCTCCTCCTTGCCGGAGACGGTCCTGATCGTTCCGCCTGCGAACTGCTGGTCCGTGAGCTCGACCTCGTCCGCGATGTTACCTTTCTTGGAAAGCAAGCTGAATTGGTGGAGATACTCTCTGCCGCCGATCTCTTCCTCATCCCAAGCCAATCGGAGAGCTTCGGACTCTCAGCCCTAGAGGCGATGGCGTGCGGGGTGCCGGTGATATCATCAAGCGTCGGCGGACTGCCGGAACTCGTTGTGCATGGAGAAACCGGATATATAGCAGAGATCGGGGATGTGGAGCGCATGGCCAAATACGCGCTGGAGCTGCTCGGCAACGACGCAAAGCACCAACGCTTTGCCGATGCAGGCCGTTCACGTGCCGTTGAGGAATTCGACACGGAAAAAATCATCTCGCTCTATGAGGCGAGCTATCAGGCGCTTTTCTAAACGTACCGCCCAGCAGATCCAAACCGTAACGCCGAGATCCCACTCGGCGGAGCGGAGCCCCGCGTTACATGAGTGTCCACGCAAACCGGATAATGAACGGCAACCCGTACAGAAATGCCAGTGCCAGCATTGGCGTGAGAAGGCTGCGAGTTCGAGCGTACACCCAGGCACAAAATAACCCTGCAACTGCTGCTATTGCAAATTCAAGTGTATCGCTCCCAAAGATAGGAATTCGTATTCGGCCGACAACAAAGGCCATCGCTGCATAGACTCCGCCAACCGGCAGCTTGAATTGTTTGAACTCTATCACTTCGCTCCAGTACTTCGACAGGATAGTCTGAAAGACGCCAAAAAAGAGAACAGAATCGGCAATGGGCGATGCCATCCATTGCATCAAGAGCCAGATGCCCATCATGGGAAGCGAGAGATGAGCATAGATCGCCGGCAATGCCGTACCGCGCATCAGGGGAATAATTACCATGCCAATGATGAACACAGTAGCTACTGCATAGAAGCGCACCAACATGCGCATGGAAAAACGGACATCCATCGAATTAATGCCGTAGCTCCACAAGTGCCCGCGCGACATCACCGCGATGACCGTCATCCCGATGAGAAACTCCCAGATCTTCTGCTCAAAGAGAAGGAGTGCCACCGAAGAGAGAGAGGGATGCACCATGATGGCGTGCGTAAGGTACCCGTACGAGGACACCTGCTGGATGGCCCAATAGACAACAATCACGCCGGAAAAGCTCAGAATACGCGGCAGCATGTCGTATCGTGGTGCTGCAGGAGAGATTTCAGTGCTCATGTTACGCTCCACGCAAGTTGGCGAATTTCAGCATAAGGTTTTTTCTACCGACGCTATCGAATAAAACAACAGCCTTCGCCGCATCCCCCCGTCCCGCAAGTTGAATGACCTTTCCCCGTCCGAACGATTCGTGGACCACAAACGTACCGACGCGGAGTGATTGGGGCTCCTGCGATTCATTTTCGTAGTCCGGCAGCGGATCTATATGCGGACTACGTACAGATTGCGTTTCGCGGCGTTTTGCAAAATTCTGTTGGCGATTGGCGGCCCCGGTGGCGGCATGATGATGCAGCATGGGTCCTTCTTTCTCAATCAGCTGTTCGTCGATTTCGAGTACAAAGCGCGATAGCACAGGGAATGTCAATTCTCCATTGCGGTACCGTGCGCGGGTATGCGTGATAAAGAGCTTTTGCATAGCTCGGGTAATGCCGACATAGAACAGCCGGCGTTCCTCTTCCACTTCTGCCGGGTCCGGCGATGACTGATACATCGGCAGCAAACCGTCTTCCGCTCCGGTGATAAAGACGAGCGGAAACTCCAATCCTTTCGCTCCATGGAGCGTCATGAGAGTAACGGCGTTACCGTCCACTTTCTGATCCGCGTCGGACAGAAGCGATACTTCTTCCAGAAAACTTTCCAATGTTCCTTCCGCATTGTCGGCGCAGTATTCCGTCAACGCCGAAAGGAGTTCCTGCACGTTTTCCCAGCGCGCCAAAGACTCCGGTGTCGCTTCGTCCTTAAACTTTTTCAGCAGCTCCAATTCGCCCACCAGTGCATGCGTGAGTTCTGCGGCGGAGAGTTCGCTGCGCAAGGTCCTGTATTTCGTAATGAAGGCGACGAATTGGGTAATTGCATTCTTTGCACGGTCATTCAGTGCGGTGATCTGTTGAATATCGCCGAGGGCGCCGAACAGCGAGCGCCGTTCCGGGGACATCGTTTTCGCATACGCGACAATGCGGGCGATACTGGTGTCGCCAATGCCGCGCACCGGATAATTGATAATTCGCAGCAGACTTTCTTCGTCACGGGGATTCACGACGACGCGAAGGTACGACAGAACGTCCTTAATTTCCTTCCGTTTGTAGAATTCCACGCCACCAATGATGACGTACGAAATCGCGCTGCGACGCAATGCATCTTCAAGCGAACGCGATTGAGAGTTGGTACGATACAAGATTGCAACATCTTTCAGATCCAGCTTTCGTGCCGTGCATTCACGACGGATGTGATTGACAATCCGCATCCCTTCATCTTTGTCGTCTTCCGCCTCAATCATGGTCACATGGTCGCCCTGCGGATTCGCCGTCCAAAGTGTCTTCCGGATCTGCCCTTTGTTGTTCTTGATGACATTATCGGCGGCAGCAAGAATGGTTTTCGTTGAGCGGTAATTCTGCTCGAGCCGGTAGATCTTGCAGCCGGGATAATCTTTTTCGAAATCCAGAATATTCTTAATATCCGCGCCGCGGAATGAATAGATACTCTGCGCATCATCTCCCACGACACATACGTTTTTGAACTTCTGTGCAAGCAGGCGGATCATCATGTACTGCGCACGATTGGTATCCTGATACTCATCCACCAGCAAATAACGGAAGCGGTAGTGATACTTTTCGAGAACATTCGGATGATGCTGGAACAACTCGATCGGCTTCAGAAGCAAATCGTCGAAATCCATTGCATTATTCGCCCGCAGCGTGCGCACGTACTCCTGATACACTACCGCTGTCGCCTCTTCCGTCGGATCTTTTGCGAGATGCGCATACTGTTCCGGAGTGACGAGGTGATTTTTTGCACTGCTGATCCGCGCGTGAATCGCCCGCGCTGTGAACCGCTGCGAGGAGATATTGTGATTGTCCATGATGCGTTTGACGGCTGCCCGGCTGTCCTCCGTATCATAAATGGTGAAATTGCGGTCGAACCCAATGTGCTCGCTCTCATGGCGAAGGATACGCGCAAAAATCGAATGAAACGTTCCCGCCCACACTTGCGATGCAGCCTGCCCGACCAGACGCTCGATGCGTCCCTTCATTTCGTGCGCGGCCTTGTTGGTAAACGTGAGAGCGAGAATTTCGTACGGTTTGACGTTATGAAGAATGAGATTGGCGACACGATACGTCAGCACGCGCGTCTTGCCGCTGCCGGCACCGGCGACTACCATCACGGGACCATCCAGCGCTGAAACAGCAGCGCGCTGAACGTCATTAAGCTGGGAAAGAATATCCATGAATTGTCTTTAGGGAAATACATGTCGGAGGCAATCGGCACCACCCCCAACGATCTACTGTCTGTGGACAGAGCATACAACTCAAACAATATGAATCAAACATCCCGAATAGTGCGAACACCGTCAAGGAACAATCAAAGCCAGACTCTGTATGGGGAAAATACGGAAAATCGGAGCGTGAATCAATGCAGTTACAACATGATTGCGCCTTCGAGGCGGAGCAAAAATTCTTTTGTCTTGACACCGGAGGCATATCCCCCCAACGAACCGTCATGCCCAATCACACGATGGCACGGAAGAATGATCGGAAGTGGATTGCTTCCGTTCGCCGTACCGACTGCGCGAAATCCGCGCGGCACACCGACGCGGCACGCCAGCTGCTTGTAGGTGATCGTCGTTCCATACGGAATTTTTGCCAACTCCCGCCACACGCGCTGCTGAAAAGCGGTGCCGATCTGATCGTACGGGACGGTGAATTTCGCAAGCTTACCGTTGAAGTAGCGCGTGAGCTGCTCGATGATCTCTTTGTTCTTGCTCTTGTTCTCGACAACGTCATCGTCATCAAAATGAGCGGAGAGCCAACGAAAGAAATCCTTCTTGGGTTCTCGCGGGATACTAATCTTGCATACGCCCCTATCGGTGGAAGCGATGTAGATGTGTCCGATCTTGGATTCGAATGATGTGCAGTAGACTTTGGACATAAGCGGCTTGAATATAGCAAACTTCTCCACGACGAGCAAGCGGAAATTCTCAGCGCGCCAGCGACGTGAACAAGTGGTACCCCATGACACAACTGATGATCAACAGAACTGCTCCGAACCCTCTAGTAATTCTTTGAATGATCACCCTATCTACTTTCATTTTTTGCTTTTCCACGAGTTCCAAAAGCGTGAAAAACCAGCTGGTCGTTCCGATGCCGGTGCCAACGGCAAAAAAGAGATTATTGTAGATAGTGGATTCCAGAATTTTATAGCCCTGCACAACACCGGCAACTGTGATCCAGTAGGCGATGAAGGACGGATTGGACAAATAGAGCAGCACACCAAACAGAAAGTAGCGTTTGAATCCTCCCGTTTTGTCCGGAAGCGGTGCGGCAGGATCGTGAACTTTGAAGAGCAGAGTTCTGATACCGAAGACTAGAAACACGACGAACGTTGCAATGCGGAATGTCAATGCCAATCCGGCATTCTCTATCAACGTCGAGATACCAAACATTGCGGCACCACAGTAGATCGCGTCCATGAATCCCGAACCTGCTCCGATCATCAAGCCTTGGCCCGTTTTGTTGGATAAGCCCTTCGTCATCACCGCGATGTTGATCGGACCAATCGGAACAGAGGTGGCAAAGCCGACGACAAATCCGGCAAGGAGTGCGAGCATATCAGACGGTTTGAGTGATAGAATCTGAAGGTTGCGGTTGATAGGAACGAATGGCATCAACAATTTCGTTTACATCATTCATCACAACCAGCGCATTGCGCAGACGTGAAATATTTGGAATGCCCCGAAAATATCCGGAGTAGTGTTTTCGCATTTCAAGTATCCCCGTGCGGTCACCTTTGTACTGAATCGAAAGAGCAAGATGCTCAAGACTCACCGCAACCCGTTCTTCCCATGTGATCTCCCCGGTGTACGTTCCCGTCACAAGCATCTCTTTTGCCTGTTTGAAGAGCCAGGGATTGTCAATCGCTCCACGCGCAATCATCACCCCGTCGCAGCCCGTGTCAGTGAAGACACTCACAACATCTTCCGGCGTCATGATGCCCCCGTTCACAATAATCGGCATGGCAACATGTTGCTTCACTTCTGGGATCCAGGAAAAATCTGGATCTCCTTTATGCCCCTGGGAACGCGTTCTGCAGTGAATCGTGAGACCCTGCACACCGCACTGCTCAAGCATCTTCGCAACTTCGATGATCTTGATCGATGTCTCATCCCACCCCAGCCGCGTCTTTACCGTCACCGGCACCGTGGAAACCTTGACAACATTCTGTACAATGCGTTCCATACGCGGCAGATCTTTGAGCAGTCCGGCACCCGCACCGCGCATAGCTACATCCTTCACCCAGCATCCGCAATTAATGTCGAGAAGATCCGGCCCCATCTCGACCGCCATCTCTGCCGCACCTTCCATGGCACACTCGTCGCTGCCGTAGATCTGAATCCCGATGGGACGTTCTTCTTCCTCGAAAAACATTTTCTTCTGTGTCTTTTTCGAATTGTGCACAAGTCCGTCGGAATTTACAAACTCTGTAAACATGATGTCGACGCCCATCCGTTTGCAGATAAGACGGAATGGAAGATCGGTCACATTTTCCATCGGTGCAAGGAGAAGAGGTTTTTCAATATTGATTGTACCAATGTTCATTCGAGAACTTCACCTGGAGAAAGTTCAAGAACACGGTCCTGCAAATGCGGAGGAAGAAAGCCGCGAAGTTCCGCCGGAGTACCGGACAATACAGGAAATGTACCATAGTGCATGCCGACAACATACTCCGGCTGCAACAATTCCACTGCTTTTGCTGCTTCACGCGGACCCATGGTGAAGTATCCGCCGATCGGGAGCAAGACCAGTTCCGGAGCGTACAACTCCGCGATCAGGCGCATGTCACCAAACACTCCCGTGTCGCCCGCATGATAAAACGTAAAGTTATTTTCAAGCCGTACAACAAACCCATTCGCCTCACCGCCTTCCACGAGCCGGCCTTCATGCACGATCGTGGAAGAATGAAATGCCGGAACGAGTGTGATAGCGATATTGTCAATTGTCAGCGTTCCCGATGTATTGATTCCCTCCACCTTCGTGAGACCACAATCTCTGAGATACTTGCCAATCTCATTGTTGCAAACAACGCACGATCCAAATTCCTTTGCCAATGCTACCGTCTCTCCCAGATGATCGCCATGGCCGTGCGTCACCAGAATCATGTCCACCTTCGAGAGTGAACGGGCAGCTTCCGGTGCCAACGGATTTGTGAGCCAGGGATCGATCAGCAAAGTCTTCCCTTCAAGTGTTTCAACCTTGAAGGCGGAATGGCCGAGCCAGCAGAATCGAACATTTTTTCCAAGACGGATCATCGGCTCGGCCCTTTCATTTCCCGAATGATGGCATCCGCCATTTCCCGTGTGCCGGTGGTGGACCGCGGATTAAGATCGCGCGTGACGTCGATTCCTCTTTTCAAAACGGCGGCGACGGCGTTGTTAATTTTAGCGGCGGCGGTCGATTCACCAAGATGTTCCAGCATCATTGCACCCGCAAGAATAAGTGCACTTGGATTGGCGATATTTTTTCCAGCAATGTCCGGGGCGCTTCCATGAACGGCCTCAAAGATCGCGGCAGTTGTTCCAATGTTGGCACCGGGAGCTAGTCCGAGTCCGCCAACCAATCCCGAACACAGATCGGAGAGGATATCCCCAAAAAGATTCGTCGTCACGATAACGTCAAATTGCTCCGGCTTCAACACAAGCTGCATTGCCATATTGTCAATGATCTTGTCATCAAAGGCAATGTGCGGGTAATCTGCGGCGACTTCCTTCCCGACGTCTAGAAAAAGACCCCCCGTGAATTTCATGATATTCGCTTTGTGCACCAGCGTCACTTTTTTGCGACCGTGCTTTCCTGCATAGTCAAATGCAGCCCTGACGATTCGTTCCGATCCGAAACGGGTGACGACACCGATCGTCTCTGCAGCGCTTTTCTGGGCATCAATATAGTGCTCGATGCCAGAATAGAATTCTTCGATATTCTCTCTGAACATGACGATATCGACATCCCGATATCGTGAAGTCACTCCCTCAAAGGACTTCGCAGGTCGTAGATTAATATAGAGATCAAATTCTTTCCTGAGAGCTACATTGACACTGCGGAAACCCTTCCCCAAGAGCGTCGTCAAAGGACCTTTGAGCGCAATCGCATTCTTATTGATAGAATCGATTGTCGGTTGGGGCAAAGGATCCTTCACACTTTCCATGGCAGCCAAACCCGCAACAGCTGCTTCCCATTGGATCTGAACTCCAGTCGCCTCAATAACGCGCGTTGCGGCCTCCATAATGCTCGGCCCGATTCCATCACCCGGTATCACTGTCACGGTATGCATAAGCTTCCCTTCATAGTGAAATAATATACGAAACCGGTCAGGGAGTTTCAATCTGGCCGAAATGTGGCATCGCATTGATACTCATAACAAAAAAAGAAGGGCATTCAGTTCAGAATGCCCTTCGGATGAAGAAGAGAAGGCCGAATTTACTTCATGAGTGCAAGATCGGAGTCAACCATCTCGTACACGAGTTCTTTGAAAGTCCGCTTATATTCCCATCCCAGAACTCGTTTTGCTTTCGCCGGATTGCCCAGCAGCAATTCCACCTCTGCCGGACGGAAGAACTGCTGGTCCACAACTACATAGTCCTCGTAGTTAAGGCCGGCGTGAGAAAAGGCAACTTCGCAGAAATCCCTGACGGAGTGTGCTTCGCCCGATGCGATGACATAATCATCGCCGTGTTCCTGCTGCAGCATTTGCCACATCGCCTTCACGTAATCCTTTGCATGTCCCCAATCCCTCATTGCATCCAGATTGCCCAGACGAAGCTCCTTCACCAATCCCTTTTTGATGCGGGCGACTTGGGATGTGATTTTTCTCGTCACAAATTCAAATCCCCGTCTGGGAGACTCGTGATTGAAGAGTATCCCGCTTGATGCATGCATATCGTAGCTTTCGCGATAGTTGCACGTCAGATGAAATCCGGCCACTTTTGAAATACCATATGAGGATCGCGGATGAAAACGCGTTGTTTCTGTTTGGGGCGTCTCACTCACTTTTCCAAACATCTCGCTCGAGCCGGCAAAGTAGAATCGCGAACCAGGGCAAATTCCCCGAACGGCGTCGAGAAGATAATGCGTCCCATTTATATTCGTATTCAATGTTGAAAACTCATCTTCAAAGGAATAGCTGACGAAGCTCTGGGCCGCAAGATGATAGCATTCATCCGGCATCACCTCGCGTAGAATCTTGAAGACGCTCGGATAGCTTTCCAGTGTTCCGGAATGGAACTGAATGTCCTTGCGGATATGACGGATGCGCCACATGCGGTGTTCGGGATCCTCCAGAGCAACACGCCGGACGATGCCATGGACTTCATATCCTTTTTCCAGAAGGAACTCCGCGAGGTAAGATCCATCCTGACCTGTCACGCCGGAAATAAGGGCTTTTTTCATTTCGAGATTGCTCCTCTATGGAAATACGTTGTTTCGTTCATTAAAGATAAGAGAATTTCGCCAAAAAAAAATAGCCATAGATTTTCCAAGTTTTTTCTTTTTAGATCCATCAGATCTTCTGGACTTGAGGAGTCTAATAGGCGTAAACCTGGAAAGTCTACCCCTCGGAGATTTTGGATCTTAGACTTTCCAACTTTTTCCTTTTTAGACCCATCAGATCTTCTGGACTTTTGGAATCTGATAAGCTTAAACTTGGAAAGTCTGTCCCGCTGGATGCATTCTTATGAAATTCGATAAAATCATTCTTACCACCAAACCATTGTAACAATTCAAGTTTATTTATCTTCGTCGGCTGGTCTTTCACCAACGCATCATACGAACTCCATCGGTACAGACTTACGTCATCAGTAAACTTATGATGAACAGGATTGTTGTGAATATAAAAAATCATTTTTGCAAAATACGCATCGCTTCTAATTTCCTTTCGCCGAAAATTCTTCTGGAATAAGCTGCCGGAACGCTTTTCCTGCTTATTAATTGCTTTGGAATATGACATAAAGAGTTTCCGAAATTGCTCGCTGACGATGGTGGGTGATTGGCGTTCCATGCTTTTCTTTTTAACCTGGGAATCACTTGGGAAGTCTTTCACCCTGACCAGCATATGAAAATGATTCGGCATCAAACAATAGGCAAAGGTATCAAGATAAGGGGAAAGGTAATAATCGTATTTTGACAAAAAGTACCGGTAGTTGTCGTCTTTGTAGAAAAGATTGCAGCTGCCATTACCGCGATTGTAAATGTGATAGTATTTCCCCTGTTCAAGCGGTAGTAGAGTGTTCATTGATGTGTTCCCCATTGTTTCTATAGAGACTTTCCAAGTTTTTACCTTTTAGGTTCGGATGTTAGACTTTCCAAATTTTCCTTTTTAGTCCCATCAGATCTTCCTGATTTGAGAAGTCTTACAAGCATAAACTTGGAAAGTCTTTTATTCTACTCCTATTTTTTCTTTGTCTCCGGCGCCGGACTTTCTTCCTGCCGATTCATCGTCGTGAAAATCTTTCCGACAGAGCCGACAATGCCCGCCACATCGGAAAGGTTGGAAGGAATAATCATCGCGTTGTTTTTCTGCGCAAGCTTCCCGAATTCTCCAAGGTATTGCTCGGCAATACGAAGATTTACTGCATCCGCGCCGCCCTTGTCATTGATGGCATTGGCAATCTCTCGGATTCCTTTTGCGGTGGCGAAGGCAACACGTTCGATTTCCTGGCCGCGGCCTTCCGCTTCATTGATGCGTTTCATTTTTTCGCCTTCAGAACGTGCGATCGCTTCCTGCTTATCTCCTTCGGCGCGGTTGATTTTCGCCTGCTTATCACCTTCCGATTCAGCAATCAGGGCACGCTTCTCCCGTTCCGCGCGCATCTGTTTTTCCATGGCATCTTTGATACTGGCCGGGGGCAAAATATTCTTGATCTCATGTCGAGTTATTTTTATTCCCCAGGGTTCTGACGCCTTGTCCACGGCCGCAACGATCTCTTGGTTGATCTTCTCACGTTCTTCAAACGTCTTGTCCAATTCGATTTTGCCGATTTCACTGCGCATGGTCGTTTGCGCAAGCTGCGTGCAGGCAAATTCATAATTCGTCACGCCATACGACGCTTTCACGGGATCCGTGATCTGCATGTACAATATTCCATCCACCTCGACCGAAATATTGTCTTTTGTGATACAGGACTGTGGCGGAACATCGATTACCTTCTCTTTCATCGAATGCTTGTACGCGATGTTATCGAAGAATGGGATCAGAATGTGGAATCCTGCATCCAGTGTCGCATTGTATTTTCCCAACCGCTCAATAATAAACACAGTTTTCTGCGGCACAATACGCGCTGTTTTCAGCAACGCGATCATCACAAAGAGCACCAGTACGATAAGCACAAATGTTTCGGGTCCCATGGAATGTATTCCTTTCGGTTATTCGTTCGTCGTAAGTGGACGTACCTTTAGCTTCAGATTGTCGCGCTCGACAATTTCCACAACTTCACCCGCCTTGATCGGAACATCTGCGACCGCCTCCCACAGTGTTCCGTGATATTCGACCTTTCCCTCAACCGCATCAGGGCGAATATCATGCTTCACAACAACACGCTGCCCCTTGATGTCGTCGATCGATTGGCCTGGATGCAGCTTCCCCGTTACCCTGCCTTTGAAATACCGCTGTCCCTGCCTGCGAAACAACACCAGCAGCAGCAACGATGATACCAGCCAGATGATAAGCTGCGTGTCGAATCCCGCCGCAAGCCCGATGACGATGGCGAGCGCAGTCACCCAAGCACCGGCGCCGAAAAAGATCATGACGAAACCGGGCAGGATCAATTCGCTGAACATGACGACCAAGCCTGCCAGAAACCAGAGCAGCTCAGCCGGCACGGAGATTGTTATAGTCATAGTGTTTCTTCCTTTCACTGATAAATTTTTTCAGCGATGCACGTTCCTCTTGATGGATGCGCACATACACTTCAGCGGCTCTTGTCGGGATACGGAGGTGGCTCGGGCAATTTCACCGGATTCTTCTTCATTTCCTCCTTGATCACGTCGATCGCTTTGTTCAACTGTTCATCAACACCGCTGTATTCCAGAGCAGGATCATTGTCGACAACGATATCCGGATCCACTCCATGCCCTTCCATGATCCAGGATTTTCCCTCGACATCGTAACGAGAGAATTCGGGACGATTCAGATAGCCCCCATCCACAAACGGGAGCGTACCGCGAATGCCGACAACGCCGCCCCAGGTCCGCTTGCCGATGACCGGTCCCAACTTGTAATATTTAAATCGATAGGCAAAGATATCGCCATCCGATGCGGAAAATTCGTTGATCAACGCGACCTTCGGGCCAAGCACCGCGCCGCCCGGATCAATGGAAACGGATGTATTGCGTGCGATATCTATCATTGCTATTTCGCGGCGCAGACGCTCGATGATCATCGGAGAAACATTGCCGCCGCCGTTGCCACGATCGTCAATGATCAGCGCTTCTTTGCGAAGCTGCGGGTAGTAATATTTCACGAACTCATTCAATCCGTGTGAGCTCATGTCCGGCACGTGAATATATCCGACCTTTCCATCGGTCGCTTTGGTAACAATATCGATGTTTCGCTGCACCCAATTATAATAATAGAGTTGCCGCTCATCAGAGATGGGGATTACCACCGTTTCATGGCTGCCGCTTTCGGAGGCGATGCTATTAAGTTTCAAGCGCACCTGTTTTCCCGCCGTGCCGGCCAGCGACTCGTAAATATCCTGCATTTCCTTCGTCGGTTTTCCGTCGACCGCCAGGATGAATTCGCCTTCCTTCGCATCTACTCCGATATCAGTGAGAGGAGAGCGCAAAGTGTTGTCCCAATTCTGTCCTTTCAGAATATGCGCAATACGGTAGAACTTTGAATCCGGATCGCGCTCCAGTTGTGCACCGAGAAGTCCCTGACGGATCCGTTCCGGGTGCGGCATGTCTCCGCCGCCGACGTACGCATGACCGACACTCAGTTCACCTATCATCTCGCCGATGATGTACGTAAGGTCTGCACGGTGATTCACATATGGAAGCAACTGCTCATAATTTTTCTTCACACCTTCCCAGTTCACGTGATGCATGTTGGGATCATAAAAGAAATCGCGCATCTGGCGCCATGCTTCATAATAGATCTGCCGCCATTCTTCCATGCGATTCAGATTCATCTTCAGATCCGACAGATTCAGCTTGTCTTTCACCTCAATTTTCGACGTTGGTAAATCCAGAATGGCATATCCCCCGTCAACGCTGACAATCATTTTCTTTCCATCAGCGGAAACTTCATAAGCGCCGAAGTCGCCAAGTTCCGTCTCCTTCTGTTTGTCCAGATCATACATCATCAGTCGCGCCTTTTCGTCCCGATTGCCATGGCGGACATAATACACCTTTTCTGCAACCGAAGTAATTTGGCGATAGCTGGAAGCCACAATCGGCAAAACCCCGATGCGCTGCTGCAATCCATCTATCGTTACCTTCATGGGTTGCTTGGATTCAGATTCATTCTTTTTCTCAGATTCTTTTTTGTCTTCTTTGAGTGAGACCTCATCGCTCTTCGGCTCAAAAGGCGATTTTGTGTCGGATGAAAGTGTCACAAAAAAGATCTTTTCCATATCGCCGTACGAATGATTCCATTCCGTCTGGCTGTATGTTGGATTGAATATGCGGTCGGATACAAAAAAGAGATATTTACCATCAGAACTGAAAACTGGCTCTCCGCTGGAGTACCACCCGTCCGTAACGGCAGTAATTTCCTTTTTCTCCACAGAATAGAGCTGAATAGTTGTCATCACTTTTTCTTCCGGCTTCGCATAGGCAATCCACTTGCTGTCCGGCGACCAGCTGTAGTCGGAGAATTCAAAGGCAGTTGCCTGTGCAACCAGCGTTACCTTCTGCGATTCAATATCAACATATTGAAGGCGCTGCACCTTGTCCGCCCAGAGAAGTTTCTTGCTGTCGGGTGACCAGAGAATTTGAAATTTGTACGTATCGCTGTTCTTCGTCAACTGTTTGCCCGGTCCGCTCCCATCCTGAGGCATGACATAAATTTCGTTATCACCGGTTGCATCGGAGATATAAGCAATCCATTTGCCGTCCGGTGACCAGACAGCGTTGCGCTCATGCACGCCGGAGGTGTTGGTGAGGTTTCGTGTATTCCCGTTTTTTGCCGGAACGGTGAACAACTCGCCGCGCGCACCAAACAATGCCCTGTTGCCATCCGGAGAGATTTCGAAGTCAGTAATGCTCTTACTGACGTCGATGACGCCGCCGCGTCCTACGACAAAATCCTCTGCGAGCGAAATCGGTATCTTGGCGGACGCTTCGGAAGCGATGTCAAATCGATAGATAAAGCCGCCGTCCTCAAAAACGATTGATTTCTGATCTGCCGACGGAAATTTAATATCGAAGTCTTTGAAGAATGTCAGTTGCTTCGTTTCCTTTGCCGTCAGATCGTACGAATAGAGATTCAGGCGTTTCACGCTATCTCGTCCGTCTCTATCAGAAATAAAATAGATCTTATTCCCGATCCACATCGGGATAATATCCTGCGCGGGATTATTGGTCAGATTGACGGTCTTCTTCGTGGCGAAATCATACAGCCAGATATCATCGGCCTGTCCGCCGCGGTATCGTTTCCAGGTTCTGAATTCTCTGAACACTCTGTTATAGACCATCTGGTTGCCGTCAGGTGAAAAAGAACAGAATCCGCCACGCGGCAGCGGGAGCTGCACCGGTGAACCGCCCTGCACCGGGGCAACAAAAAGCTGTCCGATAAAATCATTCACTTCGATGCGGCGCGAACGGTACACAATCTCTGCATTATTCCGCCACGCCATCACGATGTTGTTCGGTCCCATGCGATCGGAAACATCGTCGCGATCCAATGTTGCGGTATAGGTTAAGCGCTTCGGCACGCCTCCCTCTGCCGGCATGATGTAGACCTCGGTATTTCCGTCATACTGTCCCGTGAATGCGAGCTTCGAGCCATCAGGTGAGAAGCGTGCGAACATTTCGAATCCGACATCGTTCGTAATTTTGCGCGCCACACCTCCGGCCGCGTTCACCGTGTACAAATCGCCGGCATAAGTAAAAACAATTTTGTCTCCATGAATTGCCGGGAATCTTAGCAGCCGCGCTTCTTGTTGCGCAGACAGTTGCATAGATATAACGAAAAATAACAAGACGAGTCTGTGTAGATAGTGGTTTTTCATGCATTCTCCTCTTGAATGGTTAGAACAATTTGCAGCCTTTGAGTTTTTTGGAGAATCAGGATGGAAGAACGCTCTCATTTCATGAAGGAATCAAACAATTTGGGCTGTCTCCCCATGCTGTTCACGGAGCTATTCGCGCCCTGATGAGGTATTCACATGCTTCGACGGCAAGCGGCCGACCTCAGACCGGCACGGCGGAACAGACCCATTGGCCCATCGACATTCATAACAGACCCGGAACTCCACACATCAGAGTGATGTTTAAGGTATTGAAAGCCGGTATAAATTGCAATTCTCTGTCACAATGCAGATTGTACATTCACGCCGTCAAGGAGGAAGCATCCAAGAAAATTTTGGAATCAAAATGATTGTTTTCAAAAAAAACACTACATTGAGGCCATGAAAAACAAACAGGTCCACGAACGTCCGAACAACCTGAAGGAAGGTGTTGTCTTCTGTTCAGAATGCGGTGCGCAACTCGACAACTTCTGGATGACACCGGAATCGAAAGATCCTGCCACCGCAAGGGCACGTTCCGAATGGTGCAAAAAACAGGGGCGATTTATCGGGGAAGTGTGTTCGAAGCATTTCATCGCCACCTCGGACATCCTGCCGCCTCCACTCGACAATAGCGACGAAGACTAGACGTCCACCCGAATACGTCACTACAAACAGTGCGTGTCGTCTATCTCCTCTGTACCTCCTTCATCATATTACCATCACGAAATCACTAATGAACTAGATTCAACACCCCCGGTGGCGGCCAAAGGCAATTGCATGTATTAATAATTTTGAAGCGAAGGTTGGATGCGAAGAACAACTCTTTGCATTTTTGGAGAATGTGGAAGCCCATCAAAAGGCCTCGACTGCAAGTCCGCGGGAACAACTCCAACAGGCCGTAGTGATGTTAGCAAAACCTCCCGAGGGCATGTACTATCAGCGCTAGAGAAATGGTGGAAAAGTCCTGTTGGATCGTGGCGCGACGTCAAAGAGTCGCGACGACGAGATTGGTGAGCAAGATAACATTACCCATTGCCTACATCGAGACCACGGTCTCGATCCACAACGAAAAATGAACATTTCTGACAACGCCACCTTCCGACCAGATTTTTAGGAGTCGATTTGCTTCCTTGCAACAAGATACAGCGCTGCAATGAGCAGCGCCCAGAGAAGAAAAGGCGCAGACAGACCTGAGAACTTGAACACGACGCCGCTGATGAGCGGTGCGATTGCATTTGCTGCACTGAAAAATGCCGATGCTATTCCGAGCGTGCCGCCGACATCCTGCGGATCACTGTGTTTTGTCAAAAGCGAATTTAAGCCCGGATGCAAAATCCCTCCCCCAATCGCCGTCGGCACAATGGCAAGAAGCATCCAGCCGATACCAAACCAGCCTTTGTCGTGATCATCGGGAAGAGGAACCGCCAGATGGTGCGCGGGAGGAGTCGTCCCCGCCAGTGTGTGGGGATGTTCGAGTGCATGTTGCACGGCCTCCCTCGTGTAGGTTGGAATGACTTGATGGGGAGTCATCGCAGTCATTAGAAACCCTATACCCAGCAACATTAATCCTCTTTTCACCAACCGTCTGTCTCCCCATTTTCGGCTCCAGATACCGATCATTTTTCCCTGCACCAGAATGATGAAAAATCCCACATAGACAAAGATGATGGCATTGAGAGATGCATACACTCCGAGGATCCCAAGTGTAAGATTGAAAGAAATTGCTCCATTCCTCCAAAAGCAATTTGCTGGAGGAAGAGCAATAGAAGCAGAAATCCGATATGAGGTTTTCGAAGCGAACGGACAAGTTCCGCGGTAGAGAATGCCGGTTTGTGCGAGGCCGCGTGCTTCGCATCTTTCGAATGCGTTTCGTCCAGCAGAAAGATGGTTAGAAAAATAGAGTAGAGAGAAAATCCCGCGGCAATGAATGCGGGAACATGATAATTATCACCGCTCAACATCAATCCTGCGAATGCGATCACCGGACCGATGATAAATCCAATACCGAACGCCGCACCAATCAGTCCCATTCCTTTTGTCCGGGTCTTTTCCGAGGTCACGTCGCTGATTACCGCCTGTGCCGTGGAAATGTTTGCTCCTGACAGACCGTCAATGAATCGGGAGAGGTAGAGCATCCACAACGAGTGTGCCGTGCCGAGCAGAATAAATCCGATCAGCGTTCCCATTTGAGAGAGAAGCAGCACCGGACGACGTCCGATTTTGTCGGAGAGTCGTCCCAGCAAAGGAGCGCCGACAAATTGCGCGGCGGGGTACACCGCGCCCAAGAGACCAAGAGCGATAGGATCTGCTCCGAATGAAACGGCATACAACGGCATCATTGGGATAATGATTGTTAGCCCGAGCAGGTCTATCAACACAATGATGAAAATCGGCAGTATTTTTTTGAAGTCGAGTTTTTCTTCCACGGTATTCTCAGTCAGAATTTTTGTGCGATGAAATGTCTATTGCCAACATTTCTTTTCGTGCTGCAGTTCGACGCAAAGAGGGCACCGCTGTTCGAGATTAATAATACGAGACTTCTGAAAAAGTCATTGCGAGGAGCGACGAAGCAATCTTTTCGAAACAAGCGAAAGCAAAGATTGCTTCGACAAAAAACGTCTCGCAATGACTTGGTCCTGTCGTTTTTCAGAAGTCTCAATACATTATTTCCCCGATGTTCAATCCATTCTTTTCTGAATCGACAAATCAATCCATTCGGCTATAATCCCCTCCGTCTCTCATCTTTCGACGTAGAAGCGATGAATTTCTCAACGATTACCGTTGCATTCTTCGACACAGAGAGAACGCACACCCGACACAAGAATGAACGGTTTTCCCCTGAATTCCAGATTCTATGTATAATTATCCACCATTTTGATGTGTGCACTAATTCTACAAAAACCTTAACAATTCTCTTTAGACATTAACATATAACGAGTTATGCCCTGTTGGTTGTTCCACTTGAAGCTGGCACGATTCTTTCACCATTATTGGCAGCGTTAAATACTTGTAAGCTTGATTCTCTCATCTTTAATTTGAACAAAGGAGTATTCTCATGACAGTTCTACTCGTTATCTCGGTTATCGTGCTCTTCCTGTGCATCGATTGGTTTGCACAACCCAAAAAAATGCACGCAAAATTTTCTCCCAAGAAGTCGGCAGGTATTGCTCCTCCAATGCGAACGCCTGCAGGCCTGTTTTTTGCAAAGTCCCATACATGGATGAATGTATTTCCCTCCGGCAAATTGCGGATGGGCATCGATGATTTTGTGGGCAATATGATGAAAAATCCTGAAGTCCGTTTTTTGAAATCTGCCGGCGATCAGATTCAAAAGGGCGATCCTATTATGGTCCTTGCAGAAGGCAAGCACTCATTGACGGTCCGCGCGCCGCTCGACGGACAGATTGTTTCGATCAACCAGTCACTGACACAAAAACCGGAATTGATGAGAGACTCCCTCTTTAGCGAAGGCTGGGCATTTACGATTGAACCGAAGCGCTTCGCCGAAGTGAAGAAGTTTATGCTGGGTGAGGAAGCTCAGGTATGGATTCCGGGTGAGTTCCAGCGCCTTCGTGATTTGCTAGCAGGAATAGGAACACCTGCTCTCGCAACTATGCAGGATGGCGGTATGCCCGTATCCGGAGTACTCGCAGAGCTGAGTGAAGAAGCCTGCAAACGGATTGACCAGGAATTCATGCAGGTTTCATAAATCCTCCGGAGAAAGACATGATCAATAAGAAAGCGATGTTGATTGATGTGACAATGTGTGTTGGCTGTAATGCCTGTCAGGAAGCGTGTAAGACGGAGAATAATCTCAAGGCCGGGGAGGAAAAGCACCTCTCTCCTTCTGCCTACACAGCATTGAATGAATATGACGGTGTTTTTGTCCGGCGGATGTGCCAGCATTGCGATGTGCCGACGTGCGTGTCCGTCTGCCCGGTTGGTGCATTCACAAAACTTGCCGAGGGCCCGGTGCTGTACGATGCAGACAAATGCATCGGATGCCGCTACTGCATGCAAGCGTGCCCGTTCCACGTTCCCCGCTACGAGTGGAGCAGCACCACACCGCGCATCCAGAAATGCAAGTTCTGCGCCCCACGACTCGCGAAGGGATTGCAGCCGGCGTGTGCAGAAGCATGTCCCACGGGTGCGACAAAATTCGGCAATCGCGATGATCTCCTGCGCGAAGCATACAGCAGGATCAATGCTGAACCAGACAAATACGTTCACAAGATTTATGGCAGCGATGATGTCGGCGGAACATCCATTCTTTACGTCAGCTCCGTTCCCTTCGAGCAATTGGGATTTGATACCAAACTCGTAAAGGCTCCCATGCCTCTCCTGACGTGGAACGCACTTTCCATGGTGCCCAATGTCGTCACAGTGGGCAGCGTGATGCTCGCGGGCATATGGTGGATCACCAACCGCCGCACCGAGGTGCAGAAACATGAAGAAGCCCTGAAACAACACACCACCACACAGACTCAGGAAAAACAATGAAAGCATTTACACTTCCCCGTATTACCGTGTGGCGCGTGATTGCTGTCGTGTTGATTGCAGCGGGAACCGCCGCCGCCATCGCGCGATTTACTCTCGGATTGGGCGCCACGACCAATCTGAGTGATGAATTCCCCTGGGGCCTCTGGATCGGTTTCGATTTTCTCGGAATCGGACTGGCAGCCGCCGGTTTCACCATCGTCGCCAGCGTTCATCTCTTTCATGCAGAAAAATATGAACCGATCGTCCGTCCGGCTATTTTGACTGCGTTCATCGGATACTTGCTCGTTGTGCTGGTTCTCGTCATCGATCTCGGCCGCCCGGAACATTTCTGGCACCCGCTGGTCATGTGGAATCCGCATTCGGTGATGTTCGAAATCACCTGGTGCGTTATTCTCTACACCACGGTGCTGTCGATCGAATTCGCGCCGATCGTTCTGGAGAAATTCAAGCTGCATGCCCCCATCAAAATTATTCACAATCTGTCGCTGCCGTTCATGATTGCCGGCGTGCTGTTGTCGACGCTTCACCAGTCTTCATTCGGTTCGCTTTATCTGATCGTCCCGAACCGGCTGCATGCACTCTGGTATTCGCCGCTGCTCCCGATTTTGTTCTTCATCTCCTGCATTGCCTCCGGTGTTTCGATGGTCGTTTTTGAGACTCTGATTCTTTCGCGCAACAGGCGCATGCTTCTGTCGACTGAATTGCGTGCAAATCTCGCTAAGATCATTGCTGTGGCACTGGCGGTGTATCTCGTGGTCCGGTTCCAGGATATGTCCGCGCGCGGTGTGCTCCACGAGATGATGGTTGTCAGTTATCAAAGCATTGCGTTTTATGCGGAAATTCTCATCGGCTTCGTGGTACCGCTGATTCTTCTCATGAACAAGCGGATCCGGGAATCGCGGCGCGGACTCTTTGTATCTACAGTCATGGTGCTCATCGGATTCGCGGCAAACAGAATGAACACAGCCATCACCGGCATGGAAATCTGGCCGGTACAGACGTATTTCCCGTCCTTGCTTGAAATATTGATCACACTCGGCATTGCTGCGATCGGATTCAGTGCGTTCACGCTCATGGCCCGTTATTTGCCGATCTTTGAGACAGAACATCATGACGAAAACGCAGTTGCGCCGTCCATATATGACGTCGTCACAGATGCACAGATGGTATCACGACCCGACTAATCGGAGCATTGTATGGCAGACATAGAACATATCGAACACGTCATTCCCGACAGCGAACGCCGTTGCGTCTGGATGGAAGCAGGCCTTCTCTCGTATCAGCTCTGCAACCGGAAATTTGATTGCGCACGTTGTCCGATTGAAGCGTCTCTGCGCTCAGCCGACCGGTTCGTGGGAGCATCTGCTGCAGGCTTTAGCCGTTCCCTGTCTGCTCCACCGGTCCGGCGGGATTTGTCAACCGGCTACGTGTACACCCGTAATCATTGGTGGCTGCGCAAACTTGAGCATCGGGAGGAAGGCAGCTATCGGCTTGGTATCGAGCCGTTCCTTGCCCAGCTTGCTGCCTATCCAAAAGAGATTGTTCTTCCGGCGGTGGGAACCAAAATCAGGATGGATGAATACTGCGCTTGGATAGTTCTCAAGGGAGGCACCATCCCGCTACGCGCGCCCCTCTCCGGGACAGTGGTCAACATCAATCGCCCGCTGCGCAATAACCCGCAAAGGCTCATGGATGATCCACTCGTCGCCGGATGGATGATGGAAATAGAACAAGCTACTGAATTGCACCCGCATCTTCTCGACAAGAAACAGGCAGTCCAGCACTATGCAAAAGAAAAAGAGCGGTTTACGACGATGTTGCATACTGCCACTCGTCGTACCGCTCTTGATGTAGGAACCACACTCGCTGACGGCGGTTCATTTGTTGCAAACCTCGGCGAAGTGATCGGCCAGAAGAAACTCTACTCGCTGATTCTGGAAATCATCAACGCCTGAAGAATTCCTTCACCACTCTTTCCCATTGTACATCGTCCAGTTGCTCCAGTTCACCGAGATGCAACGCGTCCTCCACACCCACATCCGACGCCTGTTGCGACCCGATGTCCTTCATCATTGTACGGAACCGCTCGATATCTTCCTGGAAGAGTGCCACCGCTGAACGCCCGATTTTCAAGTCAGGCACTTCTGCATCCAAGGCCTCGCCGTCGATCACACAGATCCAATTCTTCTGGTACGGCGTCAGGTCCAGCGCGTCGCAATCCTCACTGAGCACCTGGTTGACCTTCACTACCTGTCCGCTGATGGGGGCTTGGAATTGCACGCGGCGATGTTTCTGACGCACGCTGAACAACGGCTGTCCCGCTTTCACATGCATGCCGACATTTGGGAACTCAATATCATCCACATGGCCGATCAGTTTCTTTGCGAAATCATCGAGACCGATTTTTGCAGATCCCTCCTGCGAGAGACTTGCCCAGCAATGTGACTGTGAAATAAAGACGCCGCCCGGAATTGCAAACTCACCGGTGCGCACCCGTTCCGTGTCCGGCATATGAGTAATGTTCACCTTGGGCTTCAGCTGTTTCTGAATTTTGTCCTGACGTTTGATGAGCGCTTTTTTCACGAACGCAAGCAGTTCATCTTCCGTAAACGGTTTCTGCACGTAATCCATCGCTCCATATTTCATCCCTTCCACCGCTGTTTCTACTGTCGCATAGCCGGTGATCACCACGACGTCGATATCGGGGCGCATGTGTTTGACGGACTTCACGACATCCAGGCCGTCCATAGTCGGCATCTTGAGATCGGTAAAGACAAAGTCATAATGGTGTGTCTGGATCAAGCCCAACGCTTCCTGCCCGGTCTGCACGGTATCGACACTGTATCCGTCGAGCACGAGAATTTTTCTGAAGCTGTCCAGAATCACCTCTTCATCGTCCACGCAGAGAATGCGGGCAACGGGTTCTTCCACTTCGGCACGCTTGAGAGATTTCGCTTCACGCGTAAAATCGAGTTTCAAGCTGACCGCGAGCGCCTCTTCACGTTCGTGCCGTTTGTGTTTTTCGCGCACTTTGCGCGAGAACGACCGGACGCCGAGATCGGCGACCACAAAGAGAACGACGGAGAGAAACAAGAATACGAGTACCATTGAGGATCTCCTTCCAATAGGAATAAATTACGCGCGATCGGAACTGCACGATACCAATTGCTGCAGTTCATAGTCCAATTCTGACGGGACAACTCTGTAGAGCCATCCCTGGAAAAACGGATCTTTCTCAACGATGGAAGGATCCGTCGCCAGTGCCGTATTCACCTCCAGCACCCTGCCGCTGATCGGACACATCACGTTGTGCAATAAAGCGTCGGATGCTGTCACCACTGCACAACAGTTCCCCTGCACAACCTCATCGTCCGCCGATACCAATTCAATCGACTTCACCCCTTCCACTGTCTTCAGGAACATATCGCCCATGCCCACCAGCACCGATCCTTCCTGTTCTACACACACCCAACTTACGTACCCCAATCGATAATATTTCGGGGGACATGGAACATACGCCAAGGTCCGCTGTTGCCCGCCGCCCGCCGCATGCTGAGGCTCCATCAAGCGCCCATAGTTGAGGCCGCGGTGGACGATCGACAGCAATTCATCCGCCGTGAACGGCTTCGGCATGAAATCAATAGCCCCACAATACAAAGATTTTACAGCATTCTCAACCGTTGAATAGCCGGTTGCCATGATGACCGGTGTGGCAATCATCTGTTTCTGCATCTGGACCAGGAATTCAAAACCATCCAGATCAGGCATCATGATGTCGCAAATGATGAGGTGGTACCGATTCCGGTCAAGCATCTCGAGCGCCACACGGCCGTTATCCGCCATATCGACCGAGAGGCCATCATTCTGACAAATCTTTGCCACCGCCTGATCGATCACCTGCTCATCATCGATGACAAGGATATCGCGTTCAGATCTCATGGCTTCACCGGAATGCGGATCGTGAATGTGGTACCGGAACCAACATGACTCTCAACCCGGATTGTGCCATTGTGGTTGTCAATAATTCCCCAGATCACCGCGAGGCCAAGCCCGTTTCCTTTTTGTCCCTTGGTGGAATAGAACGGTTCAAAAATTTTCGGCAGGTCTTCTTTGGAAATGCCGCATCCTGTGTCGCGGATTTTCAGTTCCACAAATTCCTTATGGACCGAAGCATCCACTTCCTCCCAGGAGTGCCACTTGCAATCCATCCGGGTGCAACCTTCTACCATTCCCTTCGACGGGACTTCAAACGCATAGATCGGTGAACCGCAATCCGGACAGGCCTTATGCTCCACCATCAATGACGAGGCACATTCCGGACACACAAATTGAATTCCCTTATGGACATCGAGCGAAATACCCTGCTGATGGCCAACCATTCCATACATGGGATCAAGATAGACATATCCTTCATTGCCGTTTGATTTGGCTTTGACTCGGATGGAAGGCTTGCCGTCAATCCGCACATCGGGATACATCAAGCTGTGCCGCTTCGGACACTGGGCTTTTTTAATCTGTGTGATACCAATCGGCGAGAGGCTGAGCAAAGACGACGACAGTGTGATAGTCCCGCCTTCCGGCCCGATTGCATCCGAGGCATTCACCATCAGGTTGATAAAAACCTGCTGCATCTGATTGGCATCGACGGTGACCTTGGGGACATCCCGTGCGAACTCCTTTACCAATTTCACATGATGCAGCGACAGCTGATTCTCGACGACCGCCAGTGCACGATTCGCGATCTCGTTGATGTCCGCCTCGCTCTTCTTCGGCACGGACTGCCGGGCAAAATCGAGAAGGCTCTTTACGATCTCGCGGCTTCGGATTGTCTCACGCACAATGACCTTCAGGTCTTCCTGGATCTCGGGTTGATTCTGCGTACGTTTCAGCAAAAAACTGCTGTACGTCAGAACACCTGTCAACGGATTATTGATTTCATGGGCAACGCCTGCCGCCAGCCTGCCGAGCGAAGCCAGCTTGTCCGATTGAAACAGCTGCATGCGCGCATCGGAAAGCTTCTGCGTCATATTGTTGAATGACCGCGCAAGCATTCCCAGTTCGTCATCACCTTTTTCTTTGATGGTATAGTTCAGATCGCCGCCCGCCACATGCTGTGTCGCCATCAACAATTCTTTCACCGGCGTATCCACCCAGCGCGTCACGAAGAAACCGATGATCACACTCAGCGCAAGAATGGCGCTGATGGCAAAAATGACAATTTCAATTTGGCCGTGCCGGATATCTTTGTCTGCGTCCCCCAAGGACATCGTGACATCGAGAACGCCCAGGACGATTTGATCCTTTGCATGCACATGGCAATCCGCGTCATAGCACGATGGGCTGTTATAGATCGGGTTGATGATACCAAGGATGCGTGCGGAATCGGGATGCATTTGAAACACACGCGTTCGCTCTTTCATTTCCAGATGTTCCAGCGGACGGCCGGCGGAATGGCATCGGTAGCAGCTCTCCGCATTCTTGTCCACCATTTTTCCAATCTCCGCGGTATCCGAAGAATAGATGACCTCGCCCGCTTTGTTCATCACGTGGACGCGCTGGATGGTGGAACGACTGCCGAGGCGCTTAACAGTCTCCTGAATACGGTCGCGCTGATTCAGTAGCATGTCGTATTCGGTGCTCGACTTCACCACTTCGCTGAGCTGGTTCGCATGACGTTCCATCTCCAGCAGCAGACTTCTGCTGTCGGAACGGATATTGAAATAGGCAAATACGCTGATGGTCACCAACGCCGTTACACCTACCGCAATCGTCAATTTAAAACCGATCTTCTTGAACATGTGTGAGCCTATTTTTTTACCGCTGCGGCGACACTTGTACCCGGTTTGTCTTTCGGATAAGTCTTGTCCTGGTGACACGCGGCACAGGACGGGCGGGTGACAAAATTCTTGTCCGTGTGGCAATTGTCGCAATCAAGCGCCTCATGTGTCTCATTCAGCGCAAGGCCGGTCTTCTTATGGTCGAATTTCTTCTGCCAGTTTTTGTGGCAGGATTCACAACTAGGATTCGGTTTTGTAAATTTTCCGGTTTTGCCATGGCACTGCTGACATTCGAGGCGTGTATGGAATCGATTCAGAGCCCAGCCGGTGCTCTTGGCATGGTCGAATGCGTCCAATGGCTTGTCCATATGACACGAGTTGCATTTGTCTGTCGCGTGGCAGGTGAAACATGGCTTATGCAGATCTTCCATGGAACCGGTGCGCTTCTCATTTTTCACGGAAGCAGAAGCAGCCTCCACAGCCGTCTTCTTCACATCATGACATCCCGCGCACGGCTGCTGCTGATGACAGTCCACACATTGGAGGCCGAACCGCTGTGCGTGATCACCGTGAAAAAATGTGACGAATTTCCCTTTCACGGAATTCGTTTCGAACACTATTTTTGAAGGGAGAGTCACTTTCGGGAACAACGTGCGCTCTGCGGATTTCACGCCGGATGTTTCGGCATTCTTTTTTGCATGACAGGAATTGCATTCCGATTTATGGCTCCACTGCAAGTGACAATCCACGCACTGGCGATGACGCGCACCTTTAAGATCCGGCTTGCTGAGATCGGTGCGAACACGCGATGTCGAATGGCATTCCCCACACGGTTGTATGGGACGTGCCTGATTATAGTGGTGGCATCCATAGCAGCCATCCCCCATTTCCGCCATCTCTGCATGCGCACGGTGGGAAAACTCCACCGGACCGTACTTATTCGAGATTTCATCCAGTACAATAGAGACCGGACCTTCATCGACCGAATGATAGCCCGTGATCATAGTCCGCGGGCACTTGACGAGCGACGGATGATCTTTCGTCGGTGTATCGGTGGTATGGCAATTTGCACATTTCGATTCCGCAGGAACAGCGGGATGAGTTTTCTGAGCACGCTGGGTCTGAGCCTGAAGAGCAACGCTGAGACAACACACAATCAAGAGCGAACCGACACTCTTCATGATACTATCCTCGAATGGTATATTTTGCCTTGGAAGAAAGGCTCTTGTCCGGTACGCTGATGACCGGGAAAATCATAACAGCGGCACGGTACAACAACACGAGTATGGAGATGAAGCCTACCGTCACGGAAATCTCGCCGACCGACGGGAAATACGATCCAAACGAGTACGGCGGTGTGTAGGCGACCACAAAATTATTGATCCTATTCAACAGAACGCCGAACACAACGAGCGATGCGGCAATAAAAAGCAACAAGGGTGATTTCAGGACGTCGCGCGACAGAAACATGCGCAACGGGATGACGATACCGACCAGCACCTCGATCATGAACATAACGCTCGCGGTCGTGAATGTGGTCAGATAGACAAAGGTCTCGCGGATAAACATATCGCCGATCTTGAAGGCGAGATAGATACCGAGAATAGGTGCGATCATGCGACCCAGTTTCGAAAGGATTTCCATCTCCGGTTTCAAGCCGAACGACCGCGCCGCGATCATGGACTCGAAGATCACCATCGGGAAGCCGACGGCAATCGCGGAGAGCAAAAACAGGAGCGGCAGGACGGGCGTTTGCCAGAGCGGATGCATCTTCGGCCCGGCGATGACCATCAGCGTCCCGAGCGAGGATTGATGCAGCGTCGACAGAACGACACCGGCTATGATGAACACAAACATCACCTTTGATAATCCGCGATCCAGAAGGCGGAGCAGTTTGTCCATAGGAGCGTTGAAGCGCGCCAGAAATCCTTTCATATTCACGCGGCCGATGAAACGCTCGGTCACCACCGGCAGGAATTCGATGTACAACACAGTCATATAGATCATCACACAGATACCGACTTCAAACAAGGCAGAGTTGCCGTTCCACATGATGAGCGGATGCCAGATATAATAGTAGCGGCCAATGTCGATCGATACGCCGAGGGCGACAAACGTATAGCCCAGCATCGCCGTCAGCAACGCCGGCCGTACGAGTGCATGATATTGTTCCCGGTGCATGAGGTGTCCGAGCGCTGCGGTGGTGAATCCGCCTGCCGCGAGGGCAACGCCCGCCGCCACATCGATGCCGATCCAGATACCCCACGGATATTGATTGTTCAGATTCGTGACACTACCTATGCCGAAAAGAAATCTTCCCGCCAGAAATATAAGCCCGTTCAAGGCCAGAAGGATTAGCACAATGACGCCCGGCGTAATAAACTTCTTTTGCATCTGCGTCGGTCTCATAAAATGTTCCATGCTCAGGCCTCCTCTTCATCAGTTCGGTTTTTTGTAATCCACATCAAGGCACCGAGCAGAGCATACAACGATACCGGCGGGACGAAATAGGCAAAGATACCATGCTGGATACTTTCAGAGACGCCGGGAGCAGGATTGCGCCCCAGTTTCGGAAATTGGAGTTCTGCAGCATCACGGCCGGTCAGGTAGAGCCATCCGGTCCCTCCGACTTCATATTCACCATAGATTTGTTCAACATAGCGTTCCGGGAATCTCTTTACGCGGTCGCGTGCGATGCGCACCAGTTCCTCCCGCGGGCCGTATGTCAATGCTTCCACCGGACAGATTTCGGCGCACGCCGGCATCTTGCCATCCTTGCGCCGCTCACTGCAGAAATCGCATTTTATAATCTTCGGGCCGATGGCGCGGTGAAATTCAAATGCCGGAATCTGGAATGGACATGCAGCCATACAATACCGGCATCCGATACATTTGCCTGTGTCCCAAATGACTGCGCCGTTCTCTTCTTTCGAAAAAGCTCCAACAATGCAGGCCGATACGCAGGCGGGATGATCGCAATGCATGCATTGCACTTTCACGGTATAGGGCAACTCCGGTTTTTTCGGATTGTCATAACGATTTACCACCGTTAGTGCAGTTTCGTCAGGACGGCGCATTTTTTCAAACACAGAACGATCTTCGTAGCTTTCAATCGGCGGAGTAGGTAGATTGTGAGCCGTTTTGCATGCCCATTCACAATTGCGGCAGCCGATACATACGGTGGTATCCACCAACACTCCCATCCGATCGGGAGAAAGAATGTTCTTTGGCCCGGCTTTCGCTTCCGACACTGAGAGTCCGGTCAATCCCGCACCTAAAAGAGCCGTCGTCTTGAAGAAAGAACGGCGATCCAGATTAGTCATATGAGATATTTCCGTGTGTAGATTTTTTAATCATTGAAATTTTCAATAGGTAATTCAAAAACTAAGCCAATTGACAACAGCAAAAAATGGCTTGAAAGTGCCATTGTCGCAGAAAATGTTCCCATCATTATGAATTTTCGGCGCTTTTTTCCCATTTATGGCAAGTTCTTCGGGAAAAGTGGTGCAATATCGACGAATTTCGCATCTATTTACTTGGTACACTTTGTGGAGAATTTAAACACATGCGATTCATTCATACATTAAGTTTTAGAGTATTTGTCGGGACAGTTCCTCTCCTGTTGCTCCTTTTTGGCGGCTATTCTTATCTGACAATCCGGTTTCACAAGGAACAGATGATGAATCAAGTGTTTGTAAGTGCCAGCCGAGTGAGCGATCTGATCAAAGCCTCGACTCATTACAGCATGCTGCTGAATCGAAAGCAGGATGTCTATAATATTATCACTGTTGTCGGCAAGGAGCCAGAGGTTGAGGGAATTCGCATTTATAACAAGCGAGGAAAGATTTCCTACTCGACGGACAGTGTTGAAAACGGACAGATGGTTGACCTGCGTGCCGAGGCATGTGTTGCCTGCCACGACCGCGAAAAGCCTCTCACCTCTCTCCCGATAGGTAACCGGATGAGAGTCTACCACGCAGCCGACGGCCATCGAGTGCTCGGACTCATTAATCCAATCAAGAACGAACCGAGTTGCTCCCGTTCGGGATGTCATTTGGATCAAATGGAACGAACGGTGCTCGGTGTGCTGGATGTCCGGATGTCGCTGGAGCATGTCGACAAGGCGATCAATGAATCGGTCGAGAAGATGATCTGGTATGCGGTCATTCTGGTAGTTACTGTTTCCCTCGGCTCAGCTCTCTTTCTCTACATTGAGGTGCGCCGACCCGTCAAGAGACTAATTCTAGGTACTCACCAATTGTCATCAGGCAATCTCGACCACGAAATCGAAGTGCGTTCAAAGGATGAACTCGGGCAATTGGCCTCTTCGTTCAACGATATGACACGCTCGCTTAAGCGGGCACAGACAGAGAATGCGGAGTGGGCACAGACTCTGGAAGAAAGAGTCAAGAAGAAAACCGAAGAACTGCGGCGCATCAACGAACAAATCATTCATGTCGAAAAGATGGCGTCACTCGGCAAACTTGCCGCAACGGTTGCTCATGAACTAAATAATCCGCTAGCGGGAATTCTAACCTACGCAAAACTGCTGAAGCGAAAAATCGTACCCGGAGCCGTCGAATCTTTAGCGGCAAAAGAAATCCAAGAGGAACTCTCCATCATCGCCGACGAAACCGCCCGCTGCGGCAATATCGTGAAGAATCTCCTCCTCTTCTCCCGGCAAAAAGTGGGTGATAGGGTGGAACAGGATCTTGGGGAGATTATCGGACGTTCTCTCAAGTTGATCGATCATCACCTGAAGATGCATAATATCTCTCTCCAGACTTCCTTTGGGAGCGTGAAATGCAGCCTCTGGTGCGATCCGCAGCAAATTGAACAGGCATTGCTCGCAATCGAAATCAACGCAGTGGAGGCGATGCCGGAGGGAGGCACGCTGAGCATGAGTCTTTCCGTACATCGGGAAAACGAAACAATCACCATGGTCATTGCGGACACAGGCATCGGCATTCCGAAAGAAGCTCTTCCGCAGATCTTTGAACCCTTCTTTAGCACGAAGGAAAACGGCAAAGGTACAGGACTCGGACTTGCTGTCGCGTACGGCATCATCGAGCGCCACAAAGGCACAATCACTGCCGAGTCGCAACAAAACGTAGGCACGACGTTTACCATCACGCTGCCGCAGCATGCACATGAAGAGAATATGTCAAACAATACTCATGGATAACCTGTGAAACAATACAAACTGCTTATCGTTGACGACGAGCTCGTCGTAAGGGATTCTCTTTCGAAGTGGTTCCGCCAGGACGGATTTTTTGTGGAGACTGCTGAAGATGCAGCACACGCTCTCAAGCTCATGAATGAAGGCCCGTGGGACATCACGCTGCTTGATATCAAGATGCCAGGAATGAGCGGCCTGGAACTATTGAAGCGGCTTCGCGAAATTGATCCCGCAGCCACAGTCATTATGTTTACGGCATTCGCCTCTGTCGAAAGCGCAGTACAGGCTCTGAAGGAAGGTGCATTCGACTACGTGACGAAGCCTGTCGATCCTGATCACCTTTCCCATTTGCTGCAGAATGCCCTGCGTCAGAAAAAACTCGCCGACGAGAACGCGAATCTTCAGGAACAGCTTTCCACCGTCACCCCGGGGGATGAGATCGTCGGCGAAAGCGCACAGATGAAGAGAGTCGTCGATCTGGCGAAGACCGTCGCGCAAACCGATACCACGGTCATGATCCGCGGTGAAAGCGGTTCGGGCAAGGAGCTCATCGCCAGAGCGATCCATGCGAACAGCGCGCGTCGCTACTTTCCCATCATCGCGGTGAATTGCGGAGCAGTAGCGGATACACTGCTCGAAAGCGAATTGTTCGGACATGAAAAAGGGGCATTCACCGGCGCTCAATATCGACGCAAAGGGAAATTCGAAATGGCGGACGGCGGCACAATCTTCCTGGATGAAGTCGGAACCGTCAGCCCCAAAATGCAAGTGCAACTGCTGCGTATTATCGAGACCAAACAATTCTCCCGTGTCGGCGGCAATGAGACGATCTCCAGCGACTTCCGAATTATTTGTGCGACCAACCGCGATCTAGAAGCGGCCGTCAAGGAAGGAATCTTCCGCGAAGATCTCTATTACCGGTTGAACGTCTTCTCCATTTTTGTGCCTCCTATCCGTGAACGGCGAACGGACATTCCCCAGTTGGTGAATCACTTCGTTACCAAATACGCGAAGATCATGAACCGCACGGTTAACAGCGTTTCTCCGGAAGCAATGGACCAGTTGGTGCAGTACGATTGGCCCGGAAACGTCCGGGAACTGGAGAATGTCGTGGAACGGGCGATGGTGCTGGCAAAACCACCCGAAATTAGGATTGAGGACTTGCCTTTTCAGCTCTCGAATTCCCGAAAAGCCGCCAGCGACGATTCCATGGCAGCCGTTGAGCGGTTTCATATTGAAAGCGTTCTGCTGAAATGCGGATGGAATATCACGCGTTCGGCGGAGACTCTCGGAATAGACCGTGTCACGCTCTATAATAAAATTTCAAAATACGGCCTTACCAAGCCGTAGCAGATGGAATCCATTCTGATTGTTCCGATTCTTCCGTTCGACGAGCAGCTGGTGGAACAACTTCCGTTGAGGCTCATTCCGATTTTCAGAAGATCCGTGAGGATCGAGTATGGAGCCCCCGTTGATCCATCCTTTGCCTTTGATCCGTCGAGAAACCAATTCAATTCCACGATGCTACTCTCCCATCTCCTGAAAAAGTACGAAGGAGATCCCGGGCGAAAGACTCTTGGCATTACCGTGGCAGATCTTTTCATCCCCGTTCTCACTTTCGTCTTCGGAGAGGCGCAACTTGGCGGGCAGAGTGCAGTCGTCTCGACATACCGCCTAGATGAATGCATTTATGGACTCCCCGAAAATATTCCCCTCCTCTTAGAACGATGCACCAAGGAAGCAGTCCACGAGTTGGGCCACGCCTTCGGCCTCTACCACTGTTACGATTTTGACTGTGTGATGCATTCCTCTACAGTTGCGGAGGAAATAGATTTCAAGAAAGAGATTTTTTGCCCAAGATGTCAAAAACTACTTGAATAGACGGTTGTTTTGTAGAAATTTTCAACGCTGAATTATTCTCAAAATTTGAAGGAAATCTCGCAATTTTTACTAGGCGTGGGAATCAATCTCAAGTTGGCCAATATTTAGCATTAACCAGATGTTAAACATGGGCTCTTCTCTCGAGAAATGCCTCTTTTGGCATTATGTCTGCAAATTGAATCTTTCCCTTTCTGGCATAATACTTGTCTATAGAAGGGTATTGGCGTGTGGAGTGGGCTGACGGGTCCGTCCCAGCCAGCAAAGCAATAATCAACTATTAAAAGGAATTACATTATGACGAAAGCGATACGCTTTGTTGTTTATGCAGCGCTAGCTTGTCTTATCCTGACCAGCACGGTTTTTGCACAAAAACTAGTCAGAGAGGCAATCTCGCCGATCTCGAAAGGCAAGACGACGTTTCTGAATAAAGCGGATTCCGCACGGAATTTTGTATCGACAGGGTTGCGCGTTGTTGGCAAGCAGATGATGACGTACTTCGCAGTGGATACAACCGGTGTTGGCGCCAAAGCAACTACGTATTCTTGGACACTCGTGTCCAAACCGGTAGGCTCAACTGCCGCATTTTATGATGGTGCGACCAAAATCCGAGCAAAGTTTATTCCTGATACCACGGGACAGTACATCATAAACGTCACGACAAAAAATAAGAATAGCGTCGACACGACGCTTGCCGACACCATTTTTGCCAGTACCTATGTTGGCAATCCGATCAGCGGTACGGCAACTTGCTTGTGCCATCCCGCAAATGTCGCTTCGTGGGCTCTCACCCCGCATGCCAACATATTCAAAGACGGCATCACCGGAAATTTGGAAGTGGCCAATGGAAAGGGTACCTATAGCAAGACTTGCATCAGGTGCCATACAGTTGGCTGGGAAAATCTGGCGAACAATGGCAACTTCGGTTACCTTGCGCGCAACACCAATTGGACAAACGGCGGCGTGACCGCTCCATGGGATTCCACATGGTGGAGAGGGTTGACCGGCAGCTTCCTGATTCCGCAGGACACCATGTACGCGTGGAACGGGCTTCCGGCTGCTATGGTACCGGTCGCAAACATCGGTTGCGAAAGCTGCCATGGTCCGGCAAATGATCACAAGAATACTATGGATAAGACGAAGATCGGCAAGTCCTATGATGCGGGCGTCTGCAATCAGTGCCATGCAGCATCTCTTACATCGCACCGCATCGGTGTCGACTGGGCTGCCTCGCTCCATGCAACGCCTTTTGTTGAAAACCAAACAGGATGCTTCCCGTGCCATAGCGGAAGTGCCTTCGCCAAATATGCGACGAATCCGACAGCTCCCGGATACGACGTGACAACTGAGATCTCGCAAAAAACCTGCGCAGCTTGCCATGATCCTCATGGCAATTCCAATCCGTATAGCCTGCGCCGTGTGGTTGCAGACACGTTGCTGAATGGATACATGATCACCGGCGGCGGACTTGGTCAGCTTTGCATGAATTGCCATCGCGGTCGTTCCAATATTAATACAACGATCACGAATACCGCTCCGTCCTATGGTTTCAAAGCGCGGTTCTATAATCATAACGGTCCGCAGACAGACTTCTATTGGGGCCAGAACGGTTATGAATACGGCAAGACATTGACAAAGGTCTCCGCTCACACAGCCATACCGAATGCCTGCGTGCAATGTCATATGGCAGCGACATCGACAAGTGCGACAGTTCCAAGCCATGCAATGACGATGGATTCTGCCGGCGTAAGAGGTTGCACGATTTGTCATGCAGGTATTACGAGCTTCAATCCGAAGGCGGCTGCTGATTATGATGGCGACGGCACAGTCGAGGGCTTCCAGGATGAAATTGACGGCCTTCTGACAAAATTGAAAGCCAAACTTCCGCATGATGCAACAGGCGAAGTGATCCAGGGACCGCTGGGCACGGCTGTCGATTCCGCACTTTGGAAAGGCAAGAAGAACATCGTTGCCGGTATCTGGAACTACTGGTTCGCGATGAAAGATGGTAGTCATGGCGTTCACAATCCGAAATACGCGGTTGCAATGTTGCAGGAAGCGATCTCGGAGATCACAGGTGTGTCCCGCAACAGCGATGCCACCCCGGCGACCTTCGAGCTGACGCAGAACTATCCGAATCCGTTCAACCCGAGTACACAAATCGGATTCGCACTGCCGAAAGCTTTGAATGTCCGCGTGAACATCTACGACATTACCGGCAAGTTGGTTCGCTCACTCGTGAACGAATCATACGCTGCAGGTAATTACACAGCAACATGGGATGGCCAGAATCTGAATGGCCAGCAGGTGGCGAGCGGTGTATACATCTACCGCATCGAAGCCGGCAGTTTCACCTCCACCAAGAAGATGTTGATGCTGAAGTAAGATTGGCGCCTTGGTATTTTTTAAAAGAGTCCGCCAAAAGGCGGACTCTTTTTTTATCCCACGGCTTTTAAGATCCAGAGTCCCTGCCGCTTTTCTGCAGTCTGGATCCCGGTTCTGAAACTAAAAAAACCGGCCTCTTGAAATTTGCCCACAAAATTTTCATCTTGCACAAGTGAAAAATCCCCTTTCATTGCAATATCGATCCCCCATTCTTCTCGTGAGCTGCGGAGGCGCTGCTTGTCACTGCAGTCCGGCATCTTATCACAAGCTATGGTTTCCTTTCAACGCACAGAAGAGTCCCTCCTATCAAAGAAATTGAGCGCACACTTCTCCCAAAAGATACCGAATGCTCTTTTTTAGAGTTCTTGCTGTTTTTGCAGTATCCATTGCTGTTGCACTCTTTGTACGTTACCTGCTCCGCGTTTGCGTCAAAGACACTGTCGTCATCACATAGTATTGCCTTGATCATGACGGCACAGTGCGATTGATCCTGATCGCCGGCGAGCTCCTGTGGCTGTTTTTCTTTGTTTCTGACAAAGTGATTCCCCCGGGGAATATTAGTTGCACGATGGATCGTCATGACCAACGGACATGCGTTTACGAAAAACTTCAGAGACTTAATAGCATCTCGTACGGAAATCACAGGGGGCGGAGAATATTTAATGGTGCTGCCCGCTCTCACATTTACGCTGCTGGATTCTGAGAAGAGGAGTTGAGAGCAGAATAGCTCTGTTGATCAGCCTATCCGTTAATGGCTGGCAAGAATACCGATGATTTTTTTTCAACGGAGAATCGCAAAGGACATCCATCGATGATACAACATCCGCAAGAACCAGTCCAACAAAACAAACGGGATTTCCTTAAATTCTTGCTAGGCGGCAGTCTCTTTGCCTGGCTGGGCTCGGTTTTCTATCCCGTTCTTTCCTATCTGGTGCCACCCGCGCAAACCGAACCTGAAGTTGCCAGTGTAAAAGCGGGCAAGCTCGCTGATATCGAAAAAGACAGCGGCATGATCGTCAAATTCGGTGCGAAACCGGTGATATTGATTCGCTCTGCAAGCGGCGACCTCCGGGCTTTTTCTGCCGCCTGCACTCATCTGGAGTGCACCGTGCAATATAGAAAAGACTTCGGCCTCATCTGGTGTGCCTGTCACAACGGCAAGTACGATCTCAATGGGAAAAATATTTCCGGTCCACCTCCGCGCCCGCTGGAAGAGTATCGCGTAACGATTCAAGGAGACGAGATTTCCATCTCGAAAAAATCATGACTCAACTATCAGCACGCATCTATGCTTGGATGAACGAGCGATTCAAACTGGACGATCTCGTTCACTTCATGGGGAAAAAATATGTGCCGGTCCATAGGCATTCACTGTGGTACTATTTCGGGGGCGTCTCGCTTTTTTTGTTTATAATTCAGGTCTGTACTGGAATTCTTCTGCTCTTCTATTATAAGGGGAGCGAGACGCTCGCCTTCGAAAGCATCCAGTTTATCATGGCCAAAGTTCATTTTGGCTGGCTCATCAGGTCCATTCATAGCTGGACGGCAAACCTCTTTATTCTCACGGTACTGATCCACATGTTCAGTGTTTTTTTCGAGAAAGCATACCGAAAACCCCGCGAGCTCACCTGGCTGACAGGGATGTTCATGTTCTTTCTGGCGCTGGCCTTCGGATTCAGCGGTTATCTTCTCCCATGGAATGAGCTTGCCTTCTTCGCAACAAAGGTTGGCACTGAAATCACCGGAGTAGTGCCTGTGGTCGGAAAACCGCTTCTTGTCCTTCTCCGGGGCGGTGAGGATGTGACCGGCGCTACGCTTTCAAGATTCTTTGGTTTCCATGTCGCGGTGTTCCCTGGAATCTTTGTTACTTTGCTGGCAATTCATTTGCTTCTTGTGCAGCGTCAGGGCATGAGTGAGCCGCTGCATTTCGGTGAGTTAGATGAGAAGGATCAAAAGACGATGCCGTTCTTTCCAAATTTCCTTCTCAGAGATTTATTGCTTTGGCTTCTCGTACTCAACCTCCTCGCAATCCTCGCGGTGTTTTTCCCTTGGGAGTTGGGCAAAAAAGCGGACGCTTTCGCCTCGGCCCCTGCCGGAATCAAGCCGGAATGGTACTTCCTCTTTATGTTCCAGTCGCTGAAATACATCCCGGGCACACTTTGGATCATGGACGGTGAAGTCTTCGGAGTGGGACTCTTCGGCATTGCCGGATTGCTTTGGTTGTTGGTCCCTTTTTGGGACAGGAAAAGTTCCAGAGGAGAAAAGAACAAACTCATTAACATCATCGGCCTTGGAGTTGTTATTTACGTCATCACGCTCACAATCCTCGGGTGGCTTTCATGAACCGAAAGAGTCTATTACTGCTGGTTGCCAGTTTGGCGTTTGTCTGCGTGAATGTCGACGCACAGAATCAATGTATTGTCTGTCATGAGTCGCAGGATGATACACCCTCCAAGCTCTTTAAGCATGACATTCATTCGACCAAGGGAATTTCGTGCGCAGACTGCCATGGCGGCAATAAGAATGCCGAAGAGATGGATGAAGGCATGAGCAAGAAAGCCGGATTCATCGGCGTCCCGAAAGGAGACAACATTTCTGCGATGTGCGCAAAATGCCATTCTTCGGAAGAGCGGATGAAGCATTTTGGAGCACATATTCCATTGGGCCAGTTGGAAAATCTGCAGCTTAGCGTTCATGGTAAGTTGTCAACTTCGGGAAAGAATCGTATCGTTCAATGCCCCACCTGTCATAACGCACACGGCATTGTTTCACCGAAAAATCCTGCTTCGCCGGTCTATGCCCTGAATGTGGTCAAAACTTGCACACAATGTCATGCAAATGCAGCATTCATGCGATCCTATGATCCCGGGATGCCCATCGATCAACTTGACAAATATCGGTCGAGTGTCCACGGCATCCGCAATGCAAAAGGAGACCCGAAGACTGCTACGTGTTCGCAGTGTCACGGCAGCCACGACATCCGCTCTGCCAAGGATGCAAAATCTCGTGTGTACCCTACAAACGTCCCCGGAACGTGCGCACACTGCCACAGTGATTCCGTACTCATGAAACAGTACGGTATTCCGGCGGATCAGTATACAAAATATGCGCGAAGCGTCCATGGGAAGCTGCTGTTGGAGAAGAAGGATGTTTCCGCGCCGGCATGCAATAGCTGCCATGGGAATCATGGTGCAGCACCTCCAGGAGTCGAATCAGTTTCCAAAGTTTGCGGCACCTGCCACGCCCTCAATGCCGATCTGTTCGCAGCAAGTCCGCATAAGAAAGCGTTTGATCAGAACCATTTCCCCGAATGCGAAACATGTCACGGCAACCATGACATTGTATCCCCGACAAAGGATTTTCTTGGCACGTCCGCCACTGCAATATGCGGCCGTTGCCACACCGCGGCGAAGAGCGTCAAAGGATTTACTGCGGCAAACGCAATGCGCTCAATGGCAGACAGCCTTGATGATGTCGAAACCGCTGCCATAACACTCATTAATGATGCAGAACAAAAAGGGATGGAAGTGTCGGAAGCAAAGTTCAAACTGCGGGATGTGAGACAGGCCCGGCTGCAGTCAAAAACAGCGGTACATGCATTCGACCTGCAAAAATTCCGGACGGTGCTTGACAAAGGAATGACAACCGCAGCTCTTGTGAAAACGGAGGGGAAACAGGCGGTTGATGAATACTATTTTCGCAGATACGGACTTGGTATCGCGACGATTATCATTTCCATCCTCGCGCTATCTCTCTACCTGTTTATCAAGCGTCTTGAACGCCGGCAAGCCAAGAAAGCCGACATAATGTAGAAAACTGTATTCGTTACAGGATCTACCCGGTTATTGAAAAAAAATTGAGAAGCCATTGCGAGCCGCTTTTTGGCGACCTGCGGTCTCCTAGAGACGCAAACTTGTATTTTGTAAAATTGCGAAGATTGCTTCGTCACTCCGTTCCTCAAATGACAATTTTTCAATTCTTTCAACATCGCTGAACAGCAGGACACCCCCGCGATTCTGCGCTATTAACAAACGAGGCGGTCAATGTTCCAACATTGACCGCCTCGTACTTTTCCCGCACAGCTCTGCTTCATTCTCCTTCTGATGGCTTCTGGTTTCGTTTGATTTTTGCATACACGATTGAGATCGTCAGCAGGACTATTCCCAGTGCAAGTAATGAGATGATCCGAAGTGCAGGATCCAGTTTGACTATTCCGACAAAGGCGATGTACAAAATTGTGAGCATGAGCGTGAGCAGCGACATAAGTTGGTAGCGCTGGTTTCTCAAGATCCTGTGCATTATATAATAGAACAGCGCCACACCCATCCAGGAGAGCGGAACGTATCCCTCCGGGACGGTATAATAGAGAGCGTATGGGAAGATGACAAACGCAGCACTCAAATAGGTGTACCGGATCGCTTCCGTTTTTATCTCAAGTCTGTGCTTCTGGGCATTCAGTATTCTGGCACTGAGAAGAGCTATGACTCCGAAACTCAGGCTGATGGCGTTCACCGCGGAGGCGCTGACCAGATAACTGAGCAGCAGTAAAATATAGAACGCAAAATTGGTGACTACAATAAAACGTGAACGGAAAAGAATCGCGGTTACCAGCACGATAACACTTTGCCAGGAGAGCCAGATGAAAACATCGGGAATGTGGGAGAACATGAGAATGGCAACACTCAGCATAAGATAGCCGGTCATCGAATAGAAGAACGTAGAATATTTACTTTTCTCCCTGATCCAAAACCAAATAGAAATGGAAAGGAACACAATCGACGCACCGGCGCATGCCAGTGCAGCGTAGTTCTCGCTGGCAGCTTCCGAAGACAGGACGAATACTCCAAATCCCAGTGAGCAATTCACGAAAGAACTGACTGCTGTCATTCCCCTCTCGGCTTCTCCCTTATTCCTGAAGATGGCCGCAAGAGCAAACGTGACAAGATACAGGAGAACAAAACCGACATTGATCGGATATGTCCGGTTTACTTGAAGCATATTCCCTACCAGCGGATTGTTCATCAGCCAGAGAAGATGCGTGCAATAACTCATCACAATCGCAAGGACGAGTACCACGTCCCATCGGTACACGAGCTTAAGATAGACGGCTATTCCCGAAAGCAGCGTGATGGCAAGAAATATGAAATACGGCGCATCGGATACTATTGCAGCTGCATAACCGCCGATGAGCCCCAGCGCCGCAAGAGAGGGGGACGATCTGCGCAAGGACATGAACATATTGCCGGCAACAATGACGCACAGGAGAAGAACTATTACTGTCCTATTTTCGACAAAGGGCAATGGAGAAAAAAAATGCAGACGGAGAACGGAAAAAAAGAGCAGGACAAATGCACTTCCAAAAATATATCTTGAAACAAGATCAAACGATTTGCGAAGCAACGATGAGGCGGTGAGAATGCCCGCAGAGAGTACGAATCCGAAAAGGCTCGGCAGATAGCCCGGAATATTTTGATATGGGAAGGTGAGAAGGAAGGCAATTCCGATTGCGAGAATGACTATCCCGAATTTGGCAAACCAGTAGAAACCTATTCGGTACTCTATCGTTTCGTCGCTTGATTTGTCATCCACCGATGAGAATACGCCGTTTTCTTCGGGAGTATCAGCTTTGGAGGGTGGTGCACTGACGCTTCCGGCAAGCCCGAGCCGGTCTTCGATCAAGGCAAGCCGGTGTTCAATTGAATCTAGTCGATGGTGAACGTCCGGCTCCGCATCTTGGCTTCTGGACATTTCTTCCTCCTCGGCAGTGGAACGATTCAACGAAAATCATGAATTTTCCTTCTCTGTCACCTTCGATGGCCGGCTCATAGATCCCGGAGTCCAGAATTCCGTGCGGAGCAAATTGGCGCGCACGTTTCACTTCATCCAAAATAGAGAAGCTCCCTGTCTAATGCAAGTATCCGACAGATCCAGCGCACCCACGAGAAATTACCTTTCTCGAATGCATAGCGATAGTTGCCTGCCGATTCAATCCTGATTCACACGTCCATCCGCCGGCCAAGGTGAAAATGCAAAAAGCCCTCAAAGTGCAATACACCTTGAGGGCTTTCCTTACACAGATCGAATGCTTGACTAGAAATTCAGTTCCAACCCGCCAACATTGATTTTTCCGTTGATGTGTTTGGACTTATTAATGATCTTGCCCGTACCATCAACAACTTCACCGTGGCAGGCGGCGCACGACGTGATGTCCACAGCCACAGCCAAATGTCCTCTCGGCGGGATATCGTGACAGGTGCCGCAGGCACCATCGGCAGCACCATTTGTCCATTTGGGAGCAAAGGCATTACCAACTATGACCGTATCGATGAACATTCCCGGACTGGGAGAGGTTGCTTTCCGCAGCACCCAATTGCCATGGCAATAACTTGTGGCACAACTACCGGTGGTCGCATTGTAGACACCATGTGCCGTGTGAGTACCACCTCCCGTCGTAAGATTGGCAAGTGTGTCGTTCAGTGCAACTTCAGCCGGGGGATTCGAATCCAAGTGCCCTGCAGCATAGAGTGTTGCCGGCACAAGATGACATTCCTGACATTTCACTGTTTTCCCAAGCAGACCGGCAAGATGCCCCTGATGAGCACCGACACCGCGGATTGTCGTTGAGATATCTCCCGCGAGATCTCTTGGAGGAGCCCAGGAAGGAATATCTGTCGGTTCACCCAGAAAATCTCCATGGCATGTGTTGCACATCTCGGGTGTCTTGGCAACACCTGTACGAGAAACATGGCATCCTGACAAAGCACAACTGATTCCGCTCGTTCCGCCTGCATAGTCAGTTCCATGACAGGTTTTGCATGAATCCATTTCCCATTTGTACCCGGCAACAGTTTTCCCATGGAAGTTGGCGCTCCCGGTGGTTGTCCAACCTGTCAGGTGCGGATATGTGGTATGACAATTGCGGCATCCCACCTGACTGATTCCACCGGCGAGATCGGAGCCATGACACGCCGTGCATGAATCCGTCTTCCACTGGCTCGCGGATAGAATCTGTCCATGGAAACCGGCATTCGCCGTGATCATCCAACCGGCAGGATGAGGATATTGCGTATGACAATTCCGGCATCCCACTTGACTCGTTCCTCCGGAAAAATCCGCACCGTGGCATGATTTGCACGAGTCCAGTTTCCACAGCCCGTGAAATTTTGCGCTCGTGATCGTCATCCATCCGCCATCGTGCGGATATATTGTGTGGCAATCTTGGCACCCCTTCCCACTCGTTCCACCTGTGAGCAGTTTTGCATGGCACGGTTGGCAATCCGTGGTCACATAGCCTTTGGCCTGCAACACTCTGCCATGGAAAGATGAGCTCGCAGTGTCATTCCAACCCTGATCATGCACGTTGAATGCCGGAGTCGCCGCCGATGGATTGTTCTGCTTCAGTTCACTACAGCCAGCGATGAACAAGAGGCAGACCGTTGATACGCCGATGATAAACGATTTCATAGTGATTTCAGCCTTTCCTTCCATGACAGTATCCGCAGAATCCGACTCCCGGCGTTCCGCCTTTCCCAAACGGTCGAGCTGTTGGCCCCAAGTGGCATGCATAGCAGGATGCACCGGCATTGTCATGCCACTCACCGTGTACGCCGCTCATGAAGCCCGAGGCATGGGTGCGCGGATTATTGCCCTTGTAACCATCCGGATCGATATGGCATTTCGTGCAGGTTGGGTCACCGCCTTCAGCATCATGACAGACCATGCAGGATTCGATGTCCCGCTTTGCCAACTGCGCATGACGTCCGCCGCCGGTATTGCGGCCTATCGTGGTGAATCCTGCAGCCTCGTGACTCGTCGGGATAACACCGCCCAACGCCTGACTGCCATTCACATGGCAATCATTGCAGAAAGTCTGCGCATTGTGGCAGGTCTGACAATCAGCAGCATGTCCCTTGGCATCAATGCCATGGGTGAACCGATAATTGATGTCGTGTGCCATTTGTCCGGTCAATACCGCTGCGTTATCATTTCCCTTCGTGCGCGGAGAAACCATTCCAATTTTTTCAGTCTTCGAAAGTTGCGTGAGCATGGAAGCATCGTGGCACTGCGAACAGAAACTCTCCGCATGGCAATTACGGCACTGGGCATCCATAACATTCAAACGTGCGAGGTAGGCATGCTCTTTCTTGAAGCTGCCAAGTGAATGAGACGCAGGACGCAACGCCGAAAGATTGGTATGGCATGTTTCACACTGCCCCGATGCCTTGACGTCATTGTGACACGTAGTACACATCATCATCGTCGGCAGGTTTTTGGCCGATGCATAATCTGTTCCTTCGAGTCCCTTGTGGCACGTTGTGCATTCCATTTTCTGCGTGCCGGCATGCTTCGCGTGATTGAAGCGGAATTGACGCACTGGATTCGGCAGCGCTTTTTGTTCTCCTCCAAGGTGGCAGAAGTCGCACGTGCTCTTCACCTGATCTTCATGACAGGTTTGGCACACCTCATGCGTTGGAAGATTTTTGTCTTCTGCCCGTTCGCTTTTGAGCGCAACTTCATGACAGGTGATGCACTCCGTTCCCGCCGCAATATGTTGTTGATGGGAGAATTTCAGAATTTTTGTCTTATCGTTGCCTGAGTTGATTGCAAAACCCCTTCCAAATGCAAAAAGGAGGATTGCTGCTGTCAACGACAGCATCACAGCTATTTTCTTTTTCATACCGTTCCTTGAGCCATTCCTTATGAATGAGAGCATACGCGCCATCAGAACCATCCCAATTGCCTATTCATCCAGTATGTGAGTTTCAGAAAAACACGCGCATCGCTCTTATACAGAGTGTTGCTCATGTATTGGAATTGCAGGTCGGCAGAAAGAGCCGGCATCGGCCGGTATGTCGCACCAACGCTGCTGCTGAGCACATTGTTTGACGGCCCGTCCTTATCCAGTTTGTAGCCGGCATAACCAAGAGCGACGCTGGGAATTATTTTCTGCTCCATTACCGGATATGCCGCTTGAACAGAGATCCCGTTCAATTCGCCGGCATATCCAAAATTCTGCGTATATGCTGCATTCAAGAATTCATACTGACCGCCGATACTGAGCCGTCCGCTGCTTTCATCGGTGTACTGCACATGTGCATAGCGCGCATAGGTCTTGAGAACAGGAGAGAACTCATATTCCACTCCGCCTTCGATTTCCTGCGTACTGCTCGTATTAAAGACCGAGAATATTGAATTATAGGCGATATGTGGCTCGCGGAAAATGTACTCCGCGCTCACTGTCAGCGCCGGCATGACAAGTACGCGGGCAAGACCCTGAGCACGGGAAAGACGCTCAAAGTCCATGTCATAATCAACCCGACCCGACACCTCTGCCCCTTCATTAAAGGAATAACGCGCATCCAAGCTCGTGTACTGTTCTTCCTGAGGTGAATGCGCATTGATAATTTCCGTGGGATCAAAAAGCGAATCCGCTTTGAGACGGATGGTGGTGCGTGTCCGGTTCATGTAGCTGATTCCAACGAGTCCGTTGTCAACCGGAGCGACAGTCACTTGCGCACCATACAGAGAATTGTCTGCGAACGATTTATTGAGATTGATTTCGCGGGACTGGACAACATTGTAGCCGCCATACACCGTAACGCCGACGCGTCGATCCCAGAGCGCAGCTTTTACGAGTCCTCCGTCAATCAATCCGTTGCCGACGCCCGCAAAAACAAACTGCCTGCCGACAGAGACATCCGCCAGACCGGCAATACCATTTGCCCGGAGTACCAGCTGAGTCAATTTTAGTTCGGGATCCGTGTTGATCACCGTACCAAAATCATTGGCAGCCTGAAAGTTCGTATAGACACCGAACCGTTGTCCTGCCAGGCTCAATTGCACGTTCTCGTATCCGCGCATATACGTCTGCTTGGTCACCGAGTCTTTCTGCCCCTGCCATCCATACATGGAGGTCGTGAACCGGCCGGTAAACATCTGTGCGGACGCCAATGATGTCACAAACAGCGAGCACAGAAAAATTCTCTTAGTCATGATTTGTCCATCCTTCACGCATTATGATATGGCGAAGCAGTACTATTGTTTTGCCGGTTCCATATGCTTTATTTTTGCCCACATTTCTTCGTAATTAAATCCTGTGAAGTTCGGGCTCTTGTCGTTATGGCATTTGGTGCAAAGTTTTTCACCCAACGCACCGACATCAACCAAACCCGCGGCATATGCTTTTTCCTTGTCCTTCATGATCGACATTGCCTTGAAGTCGGAGCCGGCGCCATGACACGCTTCGCACTGCACGCCCAGCTTCATGTCGAATTTTTTGTCAAGCTGTGCCGGATCAGTAGACACACCGACGTGGCAGGCCAGGCATTCGGCAGATTCTGTAGCCGGCTGCTTCAGTCCTTTGCTCGCAACAATTGCTTTCGCTGAATCACTTTCAAGTGCTTTGTACGCTTCGGCGTGTTTGCTCTTCTCCCAGATCTGGAACTGATTCCCCTTCTTGTCACCCGAATGGCACATCTTGCACTGGCCGGCACCAACAAACTTGTGTCCCTCAACCGACGCGAAGGCAGTGAACATGCAACCACATATAACCGCCAGGGCAATCATCAGACTTTTTTTCATAGTACTCCGTCCCTTCTGTGATGAGTAATAAAGCGGGATGGTGCCGAAGCATCATCCCGCAGGTTGTTCTTATTTTGCTTTCTTCAACGATTCGAACCACTTCGTCAATGTGGACATCTCTTCATCCGTTCCCTTGAACGCAACCGGGTGTTTCTTTCCTTTGATGTCGATTTCTTTCTTCAAGTACTTCACAAACCAATCGGCCTTCTTTTCCGCTCCCACGGTGGAAAGATCGGCTGCATTTTTTTTCTTCGAAGTCACACCAACGGCTGTGACTGAATGACACATCGTGCATTTTGCAGACGTAAATATCGTTTTCCCATCTTTCTTGTCCGCGGCTGTTGCCGGCTGTGTGAGACACAGAGCCAACACTATCGCGGCCAATGTTCCAACCATGAGTTTCATACTCCATCTCCTCTTAGTGTAATGAATTGATTATAGATGATGCTGCACAAAAAACCATCGCGAGAATGTACTAAGAAAATCCACCTAGTCCAAACCATTATTTCCCCGTATGACAATCGCTGCAATTCATTTCTTTCCATGCATCACCGATATCAACCGGATGGACAAAATCCATGCCTTTTTCCAGCGTCAGATTCGCCGGTGTCGGCTGGTTCCCCTGCGCCAGAATTGAGTGACAGGTACTGCAATTGCGTGTCAGCACCTTCCCGTCCTTGCTGACGTGCTTCCCGTCATGACACCGAAAACATCCAAGATTGTACAGATGCCCGATGTGATTTGGATACTTCTGCCACGAAACCCTCATTTCGGGGAAGAAATTTCTTTCATAGATCCTCTGCAGCACTGCAACAGAGGAATCAATAGCGGCCTTGCGCGATGCGGCGATGGCCGGATATCGAAGTGCATACTGCCCGCGGAAAAACTGAGCAACGCTGTCCCGCGCCCCGGCATCGGTGCCATACGGTTGAGTCAGGGCATCAACAGCGATGGACTTGACGGAGGGCAGTGTCGCATCGATCCAATTCAAGGTCATCACTTCATCGACGGATTCTTTCGCGGATCGGTAGATGTGCGTCGGGCGGTTGTGACAATCAATGCAATCCATTCGGCGCTCCTCCCCCTTCTGCAGCATCTCCGGCGTTACGGCAACATCACGCGAAATATATTCCGTGATCTTCCCATCTTTGTTTTTTGAGCGGACATACGGGATCACCTGACGCTGACGGTCTGTCGCAATGTAGGTGATTTCGTTGTTGATATTCATATGCCAGTGAATCCCGGTGGCGATTCCGGTCTCCGGATTGCCGCCGCCGATTTTCAAAAGAAGAGAAATCTTCCAGGGCGTGTTGGCTTCATCGGAGAGGAAATATGTTTTGGAAATTTCCTTCTGGGCATAGAAATGTTTCGGCCAATGGCATTGCTCGCATGTTCCCTGCGCAGGACGGAGATTCCGCACTGGTGTTTCAATCGGTTGAGAGTATTTGTGGAAAATTACAGAATAAACCTGATAGGCACCAGAGAGCTTGGATTTCACGTACCAATCCGTTCCGGCACCGACATGGCATTGTGCGCACGTCACCCGGGCATGGGGCGAATGGAGATACGCCGTATACTCGGGCTTCATCACGGTGTGGCAGATTTCACCGCAGAATTGGACCGATTCCGTAAACTCATAGAGCTGGAAACTGCCGAATGCTGAGGACATTAGAAAAACGATCAACACCGCTGACAGCGTTCCGAATACGGCCCTATGATGCGGATTGTTCAAATCGATTTCAGGAAGCGTCCGTTGATCGGTATGGGTTCTCCGCAGCCGGCGGTGTTCCAGAATCATCCCGACAGTGGCTATCAAAAGACCCATAATAAGAAAGGCGGGAAGGATCACGAAAGCGATGATGCCCACATACGGTTTTTGATGGCCCGCAAACGCTTCCAGAAGAAACAGAAAAAGAATCAATCCGAAACTTACGACGGAAACTGCAGCACCGACAAAACTCGTCGGGTTGTAGAACGATGACGGCATGAGTCGCTTCATGAAAACCTCATCCTTCCTCTTCTTCGTCTTCCTTCGCACGTTCTTCCTCGAGGGCGGCCTGCTTCAACCTCTTGAGCTCGAGCGAATGCTCGTCATGCATTTCCTCTTCCGTTATCGTCCCCTTTAAGAAAGCAAGATTGATCGGGTAGACATCCGGATTAAAAATGACGAAATAGAAATGCCAGACAATGATGGCAAGCGTGGCCAGCCACGCCTCATAGTAGTGAACCGTGCGTGCAACATCCCACCAAAGTTTGCCGATCAATCCAAGTGACGTGTTGTCGAACCAGAGAATTGCGCCGGTAATGCCCATGACAATTGTTCCCCACACCAACGACCAATACTCGCTTTTCTCAACGTAGCTGAATCGGTCGAGTTCGGGTTTCACTTTGGAGATACCGAGATTATACTTGGCGACACCGATGGCATCGAACAGGTCTTTGGGACGCGGGAACAGATCCTTAATCAACTGACGGCCACGCGGCACGAATGACACGTAGTAGATGTGGAACAAACTTGCCATCACAAGCACCACCGCCGCAATGCGGTGCAATATCCCGCGCACTTCGAACACCGCCGGACTCAGGGAACGAATAGGTTGCACCCACCACGCTTCCGGAAATTTCAACATGAATCCGGTGAACACCAATGTAATGAAGCTCGTCAACAGCGCGGCATGCTGCAAACGTTCGGCGAGAGTCATGCGCAAATAGAGGGCATGCCCGACTTCCTCTTCTTCAATTTCACCGCGGCGAATACGCAACTTGCGCTTCGACTTCCGGTAGAAATCAAAAAGATTGTGGAGTACCATGCCGCCGATGGTAACGGCGATCAACATGATATACATCGACGTGATGAAGTAGAGCAGGTCGTTTTCTTTTGATGACGGATTAACGTGCACTGCGCCCTTGGTGAAGTTTGCGTTCGCGCCCGGATGGCATTTGCCGCATGTCACTGCCAGGTTTGCGGGGTTCACACGTGACGCCGGATCGGACGATCGGCGGATGTCATGCACACCATGGCAGCTGGCACAATTCGCAACTTCGCTCTTGCCCGCCTTCATGGCAAGTCCGTGGTAACTGTCATCAAAGCTCTCACCGCGCCCGGCGGGAAGACCGAATTTTTCGCTTAGGCGTACTGAATTGTGACAGGGTGCGCAGACCTGGGCAGAAACGTGGAGTTTGGAAACCGATGAGTTCGGATCTTTCGGCGCGAGTATCTTGTGCTCGCCATGACAATTGGTACAAACCGGTGCTTCAAGATTTCCCCCCATGAAGGCGGTGCCATGGATGCTACCGCTATATTGTTTTGCGATATCCGGATGGCATTGCCCACATGTCGTCGGTATATTCTTCTTATTGACACGTGAAGCAGGATCACTACCTTTCCGCATTTCATGGCCACCGTGGCAATTGACGCAGTTGGCGGCTCTTCCGTTTCCACGTTTCAACGCCATCCCGTGGACACTCTTTTCGAAAGAAAGAACAAATGCAGGGGTGGGACCGGTCAGACTCGTCTGTTTGCCGGAAGCATGGCAGGAAAGGCAGACTTGCATCTGGGCCAGTTTGACCTGGGCCGTGTCGGTTGATACTTTTCCAAACGTAATATTCTGACTGTGACAATGCACACACGTCGGAGCATTCGGATTGCCAGCTGCGATAGCTTTGCCGTGCGCCGATGACATGAATCGGTTCTTCTCTTGGGGATGACAGGCCCCGCAACTTTCCATGATGTTGGCAGTGGAGAATTTTGTGCCGGGAACCTTGGGAGATTCCACACCATGAGTGCCATGGCAATTCTTGCACATTCTGCTCGGATCCGCTTCACCTTTCATCACCACCGTCTTATGAAAGAGATGCTTGCCTTCGACGTTTTGATGGCAGTTCAGGCATTGCACCGGCGTGATCTTATCCTTGTGCGGGACATTGCCGGCGTCGAAACCCGTATGACATGCGACGCAGACAAGCTTTCCATGCGTGGAATGAGACAGCGTTTGATCGTTCACAAAGAGCGACACGCTCTTGCCATTTCGCTCCATTGTGGCTGAATTGTCCGAGTGGCAAGCAAGACAATCCTCTTTGGTCTGCCCGACAAGCCTGACAGCGGCAGTCACTGTTATCAGCAGAGAGAATATTGTGGCTCTTACCATGGGCTTTTCCTAAGTTTCTTCAAGTAATTGTTGAATTATTCGGCAAGGATTGTGCCAAGTAATTCAACAAGATTGTCCAATTTTCGCCCAAAACACCCCCGAAATTTGCAGAAATAGCTAAAACCGTCACTACCTTTCCCAAAGATGGGAAGCCTTCGCTTGCTTTCACACGGCTCATTTACTACCTTGTGTCAGTATTCCGGAGCTCCTCCTTGACACGTCTCTACATCCTACTCCTTCTCTTTGTAAATGTCTTCGTGTCTTCAAATGCGTCGGCTGTAAACACCGGTGCCTCCTTCATTGTCGTGACAAAAATCGGTGGCGGGATTAATCCAGCCGTTGCAGGCTACATCCATGATGAATTGAAACGTGCGGAAGATCGGGGCGCCGCATGTTTCATCATTGAATTGAATACACCCGGCGGACTGTTGCAGTCGACGCGGGACATCGTCACAGATCTGCTCACCGCAAAAATTCCAGTCGTCGTGTATGTTTCTCCGCAGGGCGGGCAGTCCGCATCCGCCGGAGTTTTTATTACTCTCGCTGCTCATGTTGCAGCGATGTCACCCGGAACAAATATCGGCGCCGCTCATCCCGTCAGCCTGAACAGCGGAATGGACTCCATCATGTCTGCAAAAGTCACGAACGACGCAGCCGCATTCATTCGCAGTATCTCGGAGAAAAGGAAACGGAATATAGAATGGGCGGAAGAAGCCGTCCGACGAAGTATCGCCGTCACCGAAACGGAGGCGGTGAGGCTTCACGTTGTCGATTTCATAGCACCGAATCTGCAGGCACTTATCGATTCGCTGGATGGACGATCACTGATCGTTGAAGAGCGGATCGTCGTCCTCCGAACCGCCGGAGCGGAAATCGAACAGCGCGAGATGGGATGGCCGGCACGATTGTTGGACATTCTGAGCGATCCGAATATCGCGTACATCCTGATGATGATCGGACTGTACGGGATTCTTTTCGAGTTATACAATCCCGGCGCGATATTGCCGGGCATCGTCGGCGCCGTTTCTCTGCTGCTGGCACTGTACGCGATGCACACACTCCCCATCAACTATGCAGGCGTCATTCTCATCGTGATGGGAATCATTATGTTCGTGCTGGAGTTGAAGATTACGAGCCATGGCATGTTGACACTCGGCGGAGCGCTGTGCCTGTTGCTGGGTTCTCTCATGCTCATCACAACAGATGTCTGGGGCGGTGCGCGTGCCGTTTCTCTGGAAGTCATTCTACCGACAATCCTGTTCACAACGGCCTTCTTTGTATTTGCGATCGGCGCCGGCATCCGTGCGCAACTGCGTGTTCCGACGACAGGCGTCGAGGGACTCATCGGCAGCATGGGAATCACGATCACGCGCCTCTCGCCCGGTGGACAGATAAAAATCGGCGGAGAAATCTGGAATGCAGTTGTCACGGAAGGATCCATCGACAAGGGCCGACATGTGACAGTGGAACATGTCGATGGCCTCATGCTCAAGGTCAAGTTGCACCAAGGGGGGTGAAACATACATGGCTGCGGACGCTGAGCGGAGCCGAAGCGCCCAAGAGAAAAGATGGGCCACAGAGAGCACGGAGGATACAGAAATTAGTATCGAATCAGCAAAACAATTCTGTACATAACACTTTACTCACATACTCATCAATTATAATCAGGAGCTGCCATGCAAGGAATGATTCTCGTCGGATTTGTTTTTATCTTTTTTGCAATGTTCATTCTGACCAACGCCATCAAAGTTCTCTCGGAGTACGAACGGGGTGTGATCTTCCGGCTTGGGCGATTGATCACCATGAAGGGACCTGGATTGATTTTCCTGATCCCGATTGTTGACCGGATGGTACGTGTGAGTCTGCGGACGGTGGTTCTCGATGTTCCCCCGCAGGACGTCATCACCAAGGACAACGTCTCCATCAAAGTAAACGCGGTGGTCTACTTCCGCGTCGTCCAGCCGGACAAGGCCATCGTCAATGTGGAGAATTATCTCTATGCAACATCACAGCTTTCGCAGACGACACTTCGCTCCATCCTCGGACAATCGGAGCTGGATGATCTGCTCGCACAGCGCGACAAGATCAATCAGGAGTTGGCGATTATCATCGATCAACACACGGAACCGTGGGGCATCAAAGTTTCGAACGTGGAAGTGAAGCAGATCGATCTGCCGGTTGAAATGCAAAGAGCAATGGCGAAACAGGCGGAAGCAGAACGCGAACGCCGGGCAAAGATCGTGCATGCCGAGGGAGAGTTCCAGGCGAGCAAGCAACTTGCAGAAGCAGCCAAGGTGATCGAGAAAAATCCGATCGCTCTTCAGCTCCGCTATCTACAGACACTAACGGAGATCGCTTCAGAGAACAATTCAACGACCATCTTCCCCTTCCCGATTGACTTGCTCACGCCGTTTATGAAGGCATTGAAATAGTCTTTGTGACTGGATGAAAGCAAAACCGCACCCGGTGCAATAACTTCACAGGGTGCGGTTTTTTTTTGCAAAGAAGATGAGACCTCTGAAAACAACTACTTCCTGTCATTCTGAGCGGAGCGAAGAATCCATATCCTGGTTTTTGTAAAATGATAGATTCTTCGTCGCTTCGCTCCTCAGAATGACAATGCACATTGATTTTTGGGATGCCCCACTTTCCTTCCTATTGCGTTACGGCACTGAACTTTTCAAGCGCCTCAGACAACTCCGCGGCGATATCCTCCGCTTTTCTCTTCTCGATGGAGTGGCGTGGAATGAAGTGCATCAATTCTCCATTGCGAAAGAGCGCGATGGATGGTGACGACGGCGGCACTCCCGCTAACCACCGCTGTCGCAGTCTCAATGTCGCTTCCTCATCCATGCCGGCAAAAACACTGACCATGGCGTCGGGCTTCGGTCCTTTTTCCAAGGCCATCCGAACGGCGGGGCGCGCAGCGCCTGCCGCACATCCGCAAACAGAATTTACCACCACAAGAGTTGTTCCCTTGCTTCCCTCCAATGCCGCATCGACTTCTTCCGGCGTTCCCAATTCACGGATGCCAAGTGCAGTGAGTTCTTCGCGAAACGGTCGTACACGCGCGGGTTCATACCGCATAATTACACCTTCCATTAGTGATAGTTATTAATTCCCTGTGAAGCACACATTTCCTGAGAATCGATTGGTTCACAGAGACGTCTTGAGCTGTACACAAGAACAATGGGGGCGTCGAAATGGTTTCCTGAAAATATGAAGGCCGTTTGCGGACTGGCGGGACTATCCCAATGAATGAATCCACGGCATCCACACATAGTCGGTGGCGAACATCGAGAGGACTTCCACGACGACGACTATAGTGATAAGGTCAGGATAAAGAGGAACTTCAGTGTAGTGACGGGCAACTGCACAGGGGAGTATAAAAGAGAGAAGGAAACTGACAAACTTCGGAAGGGGAATCGGCACCGCCATGAGCAGGAACGACGCACCGGCGACCAGCATACAGGTCAGCAGCGTGATTTCGATCTTTCTGATTCGGAAAGCCGCTACATAGAAGAGAACTTTCGCCGTCAGTGGAAGCAACGGCGTCAGGATGATCGGAAGGTATTTAGCCATTCAATCTTTTTTCAGTCCATTGGTTACATCGCGTTGAGCGCACTGCCGGCTTTGAACCAGGCAATTTGTCCTTCATTGAATGTATGATTCAACGCAATTTTCCCTTCGGTCCCATCCGCATGTTTCAGTCCCAGTGTCAGCGGAACTCCCGGAGCGAATGATGTCAAACCGCCGATCGTGGCAATATCATCTTCCCTGATGCGATCGTAATCGGCAGGATCGGCAAACGTGAGCGCGAGCATTCCCTGCTTCTTCAGATTCGTTTCATGGATACGCGCAAAACTCTTCACGATGATCGCGCGTCCGCCAAGATATCGCGGTTCCATCGCCGCATGTTCGCGGGACGATCCTTCGCCGTAATTTTCATCGCCAATCACAATCCATCCAAAACCGGCGGCCTTATAATCGCGCGCCACCGCGGAAAACTCCTTGGTCTCACCGGTAAGCGTGTTCTTTCCCTTCCCCGCTTCTCCGGTAAATGCATTCACCGCACCAATCAACATATTGTTGGAAATGTTGTCAAGATGGCCGCGGAACTTCAGCCACTTTCCTGCAGGAGAAATGTGATCGGTCGTGCACTTCCCTTTCACTTTTGCAAGAATACGCAAGTGCTCGAGATCGGTTCCTTCCCACGCAGCAAACGGTGCGAGAATCTGCAGCCGGTCGCTTGCGGGGTCAACCTGTACTTGAATGGCACTTCCGTCATCCGCCGGTTTCACAAATCCGGTGTCGCCGGTCGTGAATCCGCGCTTCGGCAGTTCGTCACCGGTTGGGGCGTCCAACTTGACCGCAGTGCCGGACGCTGTCGGTATTGTATCCTTCAGCGGATTGAAAGTGATCAATCCGGCAACAGCAAGAGCCGTCACGATTTCCGGACTTGCCACGAAGGCATGTGTGCCAGGATTTCCGTCATTCCGGCCCGTAAAGTTTCTGTTGTACGTGGTGATGATGGAATTTTTTTCTCCCATCACGGAATTCTTTCTTTTCCATTGTCCGATGCATGGCCCGCATGCATTTGCAAGAACCGTTCCACCGAAATCGGTCAGCGTTTTTAACTGGCCGTCACGTTCGATGGTCGCACGGATTTGTTCACTGCCGGGAGTAATGACGAATTCAGATTTTGCTTTGAGGCCCTGGCTCAGCGCCTGTCGTGCAACCGCGGTGGCTCGTTCGATATCTTCATAGGACGAGTTCGTGCAGCTTCCGATCATAGCCACTTTTAATTCTGCGGGATACTCTTTTTCAACAACTGCCGCCGCAAATTTGGAAATCGGCCACGCAAGATCGGGCGTGAAGGGGCCGTTGATATATGGTTCGAGTTCGCTCAAATTGATATCAATAATCTTATCGTAGTATTTGTGCGGCGCGGCGAGGACTTCCGGATCGGCCTCAAGGCACTCTGCGACCGATTCCGCAAGAGCAGCGACTTCTTCACGTCCGGTTGAGCGAAGATATGCTGCCATTCGCTGATCGAACGGGAAGATGGACGTCGTTGCGCCGATTTCGGCGCCCATATTGCATATTGTTCCCTTTCCGGTGCAGGAAATGGACTTCGTTCCTTCTCCGAAGTACTCAACAATGGCGCCAGTGCCGCCTTTCACGGTAAGAATACCGGCGACTTTGAGGATAACATCTTTCGCTGACGTCCAGCCGTTCAATTTCCCCGTCAGATGAATGCCGATGATTCTCGGGAATTTCAATTCCCATGGCATCCCCGCCATCACATCCACTGCGTCGGCACCGCCGACACCGATAGCAACCATTCCCAATCCGCCGGCATTGGGTGTATGCGAGTCTGTGCCGATCATCATCCCGCCGGGAAACGCATAATTCTCCAGCACAACCTGATGGATGATGCCGGCACCCGGTTTCCAAAAGCCGATACCGTATTTGTTTGAAACGCTTGCAAGAAAATCATACACTTCGCGATTCTCATCATTCGCACGAGTCAGATCGAGTCTGGCTCCCTCCTGCGCCTGAATCAGGTGGTCGCAATGCACGCTGGACGGAACGGCAACCCGGTTTCTACCTGCCGACATGAATTGCAGCAGCGCCATCTGAGCCGTCGCATCCTGCATCGCCACACGATCGGGAGCAAAGTCCATGTACGATGCACCGCGCTTCGCCGGCACGGAGGGGGATTCATAGCCATGCGCGTAAAGGATTTTTTCTGCAAGTGTCAACGGCGACCCTGTGACGGCACGCACCTTTGCGACTTTTGCGGGATATGCAGCATAAAATCTTTTGATCATGTCGAAATCGAACACCATGGCAGCTCCTTTGATATATGATCGCTGATTACGCCAATTACGCTGATTGCGCAGAGGAATTGTCTTTGGCAAGAATAGAGCCTTCTTCCCCGAACACCAGCGGACTTTCTGCGTAATCTGCACAATCAGAGTAATCTGTGTTCACTATTTTTCTTTCTTTGCTCACTGACATCCTTCCTTTGAGCAATTGCATTTCTGAGATAATATAGAAAGTCCGGCTGTCCCGCGCAAGCAGTACTCAAACCGGCTTTGTGTTGCACGGGATTCGTTTTTTCGCTATTTTTTGGCATGAATGACTTTCCAGAGTCAGAAGGCGACGGAGAACGTGAGGAAGAAGTAATTGACGAAATCCGCACGGTGGAACCAGCGCGCGCGATCCTCTTCAACGACGAAGTGCATACATTCGAAGACGTCATCTCTCAAATAATTAAAGCCTTGCGCTGCGATCGGGGCAAAGCAGAGCGTCTGACCTGGGAAGTGCACAACCAGGGGCGTTCCTGCGTTTATTCCGGCGATCTCAAACGTTGTCTCGAAATCACTCATGTGCTGGAGGAAATCCAGCTCATGACTCAAATTGAAATGTAACGGTTCCCAATGACCTCACAAGAAGTCCGCAAGAGTTTTCTCGATTTCTTCGCATCCAAAAACCATCGTATCGTTCCTTCAGCACCCGTCATCCCCCACGGAGATCCGACATTGCTCTTTACCAATGCCGGTATGAACCAGTTTAAAGACGTTTTCCTTGGACTCGGTACGCGTGACTACGTGCGCGCGGCAGATACACAAAAATGTATTCGCGTCAGCGGCAAACACAATGACTTGGAAGAAGTCGGCCGCGACACTTATCACCACACATTCTTCGAGATGCTCGGCAACTGGTCGTTCGGCGACTACTATAAAATAGAGGCGATCCGCTGGGCGTGGGAACTTCTGACCAAAGTGTGGGGACTTCCAAAAGAACGGTTATGGGTGACAGTTTTCAGAACCGATGATGAGTCTCTTGAAATCTGGAAGACCGAAACAGACATCAGACACGATCATATTCTCCGCTTTGATGAAAAGGACAATTTCTGGGAAATGGGTGAAACCGGACCATGCGGACCATGCTCAGAAATTCACATCGACCTGACAGCCAAAGGCGATGCGACGGCCGCGATGGTGAATGCCGGACTTCCGGAGCTCATTGAAATCTGGAATCTTGTGTTCATCCAGAATAATAGGCGTCCTGATGGTAGACTGGAAGATCTTCCGGCGAAGCACGTCGACACAGGGATGGGATTTGAGCGTGTCTGCGCGGTAATGCATTCGATGAAAACAAATTTTGCACATCCGCCGTCGAACTATGACAGCGATGTTTTTATGCCGATCATCTCCGGCATCGCAGCCGCGGCAAACCTGCCCTATACCGCGAGCCACTCCGAACAGGATGTGGCGATGCGAGTGATTGCCGATCATGTTCGCGCATTGACATTTGCCATCGCCGACGGCGCCATTCCTTCGAACGAAGGACGCGGTTATGTGCTCCGCAGAATTCTCCGCCGCGCCGCGCGCTTCGGCAGGACCATCGGCATGCGCGAGCCGTTCATCTTCAACCTTGTGAAAATTCTCGTGGAGACGATGTCTTCGACCTTCCCGGAAATTGCGTCACAACAAGCATTGATCGAACGTGTCATCAAAAGTGAAGAGGAATCGTTTAATCAAACACTCGATCGCGGATTGGAAATTTTCGAATCGGTTGTCCAGGGACTCGGGATCTCGAAGACGTTCCCGGGTGATGAAGCATTCAAGCTCTACGATACCTTCGGCTTTCCCCTCGATCTCACCGAGTTGCTGTGCGGCGAACGCGGATTGCATGTGGACTCTGCCACGTTTCAGCAGTTAATGGATCAGCAGCGCGACCGTTCGCGCGAATCGGGGAAAATGGGAAGCGCAGTCTTCGGCGCTCAGAAGATCACAGGATCCGAGCACAGCCTTCCGCCATCCGTCTTTGAAGGGTACGACTCCCTGGAATCGCATGCCTCCGTGGTTAGTGTTTCGGATGGATACGTTGCATTGGACAAGACTCCGTTTTATACGGAATCGGGCGGCCAGGTTGGTGATACAGGTATTCTGGTGGCCGGCAACGAAGAAATTCCGGTCAGCGATACACAGCGCGATGGCGGATTGATCTGGCATAAGATCGACCGTGAGAGCGCATCGCTCTTCGGCACGTCATTGATTGCACGTGTCGATGGCACGCGACGAGACGCAATCAAGAAGAACCACACCGCGACACATCTTCTCCACGCGGCGTTGAGAAAGACTCTCGGAACACATGTGCACCAATCCGGATCGCTGGTGTCTCCAGAACATCTGCGATTTGATTTCGCGCATTTTGCAAAAGTCTCAGCAGAAGAACTTGAAGCAATTGAACAGGGTGTGAATGAGATTATCGCAAAGGACATGCCGGTCGAGCATCATCGTGCCATTCCTTTCGAGGAAGCGCAAAAAATGGGCGCGCTGATGTTCTTCGGCGACAAATACGGTGACCGCGTTAATGTTATTGAATGCGGCGACTATAGCCGGGAATTTTGCGGCGGAACACACGTCTCGCATACGGGCGAGATCGGCTTTTTCAAGATTCGTTCCGAGTCAAGCATTGCCAGCGGTGTGCGCAGGATTGAGGCGGTAACAGCAGCTCGTGCGCTTGACTATCTTGCACTTCAACAGCAATCGTATCAAGAGCGGTTGCAGTCCGCCCGTCAACTAATCGAAGAGATTGGTGCACTCTCTTCCCAATTGCCGGGTGAACCTCGGTCGCGTTTTCGAGTTTCCGACGAATCGATTGTACGGATGAGCGCTTCCCTCGCGATGTTGCCTTCGGTCGTCACGACCGGCGCGTTACGCGACGCTTTCGCCGATATCACACAACGGACCCGAACCCTCGAAGAGTTCATCCTCTACCAGTCCGAACAGAAACGGAGCGTGGAAAAAGAACTCGCAAAGGCAAAAATCAATTCCGCCGGATCGGTTCTTGAATCGCTGGTCGCCGGAGCACAACAGGCCGGTGCGATAAAAATCGTCGCAGCACGGATTGAGGCCGATTCCATGGATGCGCTCAAATCGCTTGGCGATGCGCTCCGAATCAAGCTCGGTTCCGGCGTCGGCGTTCTTGCCGCCGTTGTGGAGGACAAGGTCGCTCTGGTCTGCGTCGTCACGGATGATCTTGTCGCAGCCAAAAAATTGCAGGCAGGTAAAATCGTCGGAGCCATCGCGAAGATTCTCGGCGGCGGCGGCGGCGGAAAGCCTCACCTCGCAACAGCCGGAGGAAAAAATATTTCCAAAATCGAGGAAGCGCTGGAAGCAGTGCCGCAGATTGTGCAACAGATGCAGTAAAGTGACCCCTCCCTTCATCCCTCCCCTCTCAGGGGGGGAATGATGATGGGGTCACCAGAAATAAAGAACGAATTATTGTAATTACTCAGCGAGAAAAAAATTGAACTCTGACTGCACGGATCCCGAAGGGATCCGCGTAATCTGTGTCCTTCTTTTACTTTGTTGTATGAAGATCATTATTAGCTGAGCAATTGCAAAGCAAGATTGCTTCGACAAAAAATGTCTCGCAATGACTGTTTCACAGTTTTAACACAATCTGGGAGCGTGGGGACAAGGTATATCAAACACTTTTCTCTGTGTTCTCTGTGGCTAAAAACTCTTGGTGCTGAGTGGCACTTATTCAAGAACATATGCATAAAGGGAATTATGTCCGTCCATCAAACACTTCTTTCTGCAAGCGCATCGCAGGGTGCGGCATATTTTGTTCTCGTTGATCCGGATAAGATCGCGCCCGAAACTGTCGCCCCATTTATCGAGAAGGCAACCGAAGCGGGCGTGGACGCCTTTCTGGTCGGCGGCAGCCTGGTGATGGCTGATACGTTCGAGCAATGCATTCGGTCGATGAAGGGACACACATCGCGTCCGGTGGTGATTTTCCCCGGCAGCATTCAACAGATCTCCAAGAGCGCGGATGCAATTCTTTTTTTGTCTCTGATTAGCGGACGCAATGCCGAACATCTTATTGGCGATCAAGTTCTCTCCGCCCCAATCATCAAGAAGATGAATCTCGAAGCAATCTCGACCGGATATATGCTCATCGAGTCCGGACGGACCACCTCGGCCGAATTCATGAGCGGGACACGTCCCATTCCGCGCGATAAACCGGACATTGCAGTTGCTCATGCACTTGCCGCAGAGTACCTCGGATTCAAACTCCTCTACCTCGAAGCCGGGAGCGGCGCGCAGGAATCCGTTCCGGAGGAAATGATTGCAGCCGTTGCACACTACTGCAGCATTCCTGTGATCGTCGGCGGCGGCCTGCGATCGCCGGAAGCAGCGCAGAAAAAAGTCAAGGCCGGCGCTCGATTCATCGTCACCGGTAACGTACTGGAGTCCGGCACTTCGCCATCGTTGATGAAAGAGTTCGCAGCGGCAATTCATTCCACCACAACCATCACAGTGTAACCATATGGCCCATCTTCCTTTGACCCTCGTGTACCGCCAGCGCTTTATCGAAGATTCACTGAAAGCCAGCGCGGAGATGAAACTGAAAATTGCGGAACGCTGCGGTGCGGAGATTTCCAAAGCCATCGATTTGATCATCGCAGCATTGAACGGCAAAAAAAAGCTGCTGCTCTGCGGCAACGGCGGCAGCGCCGCCGACGCACAGCATCTTGCGACGGAATTTGTTGTTCGCCTGTCCCCCACGATCAAACGTCCGGGACTTCCCGCGATCGCGTTGACCACAGACACGTCCAATCTCACCGCAGCCGCCAACGACATCGGCTACGATAATGTATTTGCGCGCTCCATTGAAGCACTTGGGAATGAGGGTGATGTGCTGATCGGAATCACCACCAGCGGAAATTCTCCGAGCGTCAATAATGCGTTCACCGCCGCAAAGTCGCGCGGCATGGTGACCATTGGTTTTCTCGGCAAAGATGGCGGCCAGTCAAAATCCCTCGTCGATCTCGCCATCATTGTCCCATCCTCCGATACCCAGCGAATTCAGGAAGGGCACATCACGATCGGACACATCATTTTTCAGGAAGTCGAACAGGAGATGTTCGGTTGACATGCTTCACCGCAAGACGCGGGAGCCATCGTGACACCTCACAAATCGATGCGGTTTGGTCCATACTCTACCCCTTTCGGCATTCTTTCTATATGTGCAATCGGCGTCATCAGGGGTCTGGTTTTTCCTGTTGAGTTGTTTTGATTTCTTTTGGTCAAAGATTGTGGTACATTCAGATGTACATTTCCCAACCATTTTAGAGCGAACGGACACGATGGCCGGACAATACACGATTCTTGTTGCGGACGATGAGGAGGACATTGTCAGCCTGTTTGCATCTATTTTGCGGACGAGCAATTTCGTCGTCGAGACTGCCAACAACGGGGATGAATGCATCCGGAAAGCAAGAGAATGCAATCCCGATCTCATCCTCCTCGACATCCATATGCCGGCACTTGACGGCTATGAGACCATCAAGCAGCTAAGGATGATGACGCAGTTTCAATACACGCCGATTGTTTTTCTTACGGGATACAACACGGCGCCGGCGAACATCGAGGTGGGATATGAATTAGGCAGCACCGAATATTGGACCAAGCCGATTGATGCCGGAGAGCTCGTGGCACGGGTTCGTTCGCTTCTCACGGCCATGGAATCGGAACGGAAACTCAGAAATCTCCAGCAGGCGTTCAATGCAATGATCGTGCACGACCTTCGCGGCCCGCTTGGCGGTATCGTTGGGTATGTGGAATTAATGAAGGAAGAGAAAGAGAAACTCGATCCGGAGCATTACGAGATGGTGTGTTCGATGGGCGACGCATCGCAGGTGATGCTCAATATTATTTCAAATTTTCTGGAGCTATCGCGGATTGAGCTCGGTGCGCTGGTGCTTAACCGCCGCGAGGTGAGTGTCGAGGACTTGATTCGCGGGAGCATTCAGGCGACGGATTCCGTCGCAATCGAGAAGATGATCGGCATCGATGTAAAGATCGATTCGGTACCCCACATCTCCGCCGATCCGGATTATCTCGAAGGAGTGCTTAACAATATTTTCCAAAATGCTTTTCGCTTCACGCCTGCAAAGGGCACGGTCACGATTCGCGCGTCGATCGCCGAAAAAACTGCGCCGGAATCCGTGACAATAACTGTCACCGACACTGGTGCCGGGATTGCTCCGGCGGACATCCCGAATCTCTTCGACAAAAACAGGATTCTCCTCACATCCTCGAAAAGGCCGGGCAGCCGAACAGGCCTCAGTCTTCCAATTTGCAAAGGGATTGTGGAGGCGCACGGGGGGACGATTGCGGTGCGGTCGGAGGTTCAACAGGGAACCACTTTCACCGTTTGTCTTCCTGTGAAAAACTATTTCACGTAAGTGCCGATAATTGAGAGCAGCCGTTCAAAATCGATCGGCTTTGTCGCATAGTCGTTGCAGCCGGCTGCCAGCACTTTCTGCTTATCTCCCACCATGGCGTGCGCGGTCAACGCAATGATCGGTATGGCAGCAACCTCCGGATTCGCTTTCAACTGACGGGTTGCTTCCCAGCCATCCATCACCGGCAAACTCATGTCCATCAATACAAGATCCGGACGTTCTCCGATTGTTTTTTCAATTGCATCTTTTCCATCAATGGCTTCCACCATGGTGAAGCCGCGACGTTGCAATCGCCGCACCAGCATTTCACGATTCACATCGTTGTCTTCAACCAACAGTAATTTTGCCATTTCCTCTGCTCCTCTTAGAATTACAACGTCAATTGTCTGATGTAAACCGCAAGTTGCCGGACAATATCCTCCGGCGAGGAACTTCCCTTCTCCACGATTCGATGGGCCGATCCACGCAACTGTTCACGTTCATCGTTGGTCAAGTCTTTGGCTGTCACAATAATGACAGGAATCCCTGTCCACTCTTCCTTTGACCGGAGGATATCCAGAAATTCAAAACCATCCATCTCGGGCATCATCAAGTCCAGAAGGATGAGTCCCGGGCGTCTCTCCCCTATCATGGACAACGCCTGCACTCCATTGGCAGCCTGCACAACATGCCACCCTTCCTTCTCCAGCAGAAATGAGCAGCGTTCACGCATGACGGTATCGTCATCGATGATCAGAACGGAATCGCCGGCAGCATTTTTTTGTACTCGTTTGAGAACCTCAAGAATCTTTTCGCGTTCAACCGGTTTGATAAGGTAACCTGCCGCACCGATTGCAAATCCGAATTTCTTCTCTTCCACCATCGTATACATGATCACCGGAATGCGGGCGAGTTCCGGATCCGCTTTCAAATCCTTCAGAACAGACCATCCGTCTTTCCTCGGCATCAGAACGTCCAGAATGATCGCAGCCGGACAAACTTCACGGGCGCGTTGAATACCTGCATCGCCTGATGACGTCAGTTCCACCCGATATCCCTCTTTTTCCAGGGTCCGTTCCAGGAGATCACGAACGACGGCATCGTCATCAATAACCAGCACCGTTGGCCGAGACGCCGCTTCCTGTCCGGGAGAGACCCGTTTCTCCGCCGCCGGTGCAGGAGTACCGTGCTCATCCATCAACCGCGCCGGAAGGGTGATGACGAAGGTTGTTCCAACACCGGACTTCGTCTCCACTGTGATCGATCCATCCATCATCTCACAGAAGCGCTTCGAGATGGCGAGCCCCAACCCTGTGCCGCCGTATTTTCTCGTCGTTGAACTGTCCGCTTGGGTAAAATCCTGAAAAAGCTTCGCCTTTTGTTCCTCCGTCATTCCAATGCCGGTGTCGGTAATGCGGAGCACAATCTCCGGCACACCATTGCTCCGCTCGGTCGAACGAACGCACAGGGTAATCGCACCATGATCGGTAAATTTCGATGCATTGCTCAGCATGTTGAAGATGATCTGGCGGACCTTCGTTAAATCCAGCCTGACGACCGGATTCCCGAGTTCGAAATCCGTCACCAACGCGTTGCCGTTCTTCATCATCAACGGCTGAACGGTCACCACAATCTCTTCCAGAAGCGTGTTGAGGTCGAATTCCTCCAGATAGATTTCCATCCGGCCCGCTTCGATTTTGGAGAGATCAAGGACATCGTTGATCAACGAGAGCAGATTTTTCCCGGCGATCTTAATCTTCTCGAGATCCGTCACAAACTCAGTGGAACCCTGATCCTGCATTTCCTCCGTGATCATTTCGGAATAGCCGATGATCGCATTGAGCGGTGTCCGCAACTCATGTGACATATTAGCCAGGAATGTGCTCTTCGCCTTGTTGGCATTCAGCGCTTCGTCTCGCGCCTTCTCCAGCTCCACACTCTTTTCACGAATCACCTGCAAGCTTTCCTGAATTTGTTCCTCGGCCCGCTTTCTCGCGATGGCGCTCGCCACCTGGCTCGAAATGAGTTTGAGCATGGCGAGGTCCGATTCGGAATAGAGCTGTTGGTCCCGGTAGCTCTGAACCACCATTGCTCCGATGGGGACATTGTCAACGCGCAGCGGAACGCCCAGCCAGAGTTCCGACGGAGTGCCGATGAATTCAATCTCCCCCCGTTTCGCCATCCTAGTGCACGTCTCCGCAGAGGCAAACAATTCCGTGCCCGTACGAATGACATATTCTGTGAGGCCTTTCCGGAATGCATGCGGTTCCGGCGTAGTATCTTCCTCATCCACAAAATACGGAAAGGAAATCTGGGTCATTTCTTCGTCGCAGAGGGCAATGTAGAAATTTACAGCCGGCAGAAGGATGGAAATCTGTTCATGAATCGCCGTCAGCACATCGTTGAGGCTCTGCGTCTTCACCGCAGCATCGGCAATGTGATAGAGTACCTCCTGCATTTGCGCCGAGCGTTTTTGATCAGTAATGTCTCGCACAATGCCAACGAGTCCGGTCGAATTTCTTTCACTGTCGAATGTGGGAATCTCCGTCGTCGAGAGCCAGCGCAGTTGTCCCTGACTGTTGCGGAGCTGCCCTTCCTGATTAAACTGGGGAATCCCCAAAGCAATGGTGTGGCGTTCGACCACCAAATGCCTCTCGGCAACATCGGGAGGATAGATATCGGCAACCGTTTTCCCGAATAATTCAGAAGGGGATGCCATGCCGAGGAATCGCGCATGCGCGACATTGTTCACCACGAACCTCATGTCCCTGTCTTTCACGTAAATCAGATCCGGCAGATTATCAATAAGTGTGCGAAGAAGTTTGCGTTCGTGCAACAATGATTCTTCAGCCCGCTTCCGGACAGTAATATCGCGATAGACACTCAAAAACATCCGGCGATTATTATGGGTGACGAGCGAGGTGGAAACGAGAAGCGTTCTCGTACCGCCTTCCTTCGTCACAATAATCGTTTCCTGGTCCCGTACATGGCCGTTCTCCAATACTTCGTGCAGTCCGTCCAGCGCACGCTGCCGCGCCATGACGTCTGGATAGATGACGTCGGCGAAGCTGGGAAATGCACTTGCCTCCATCATGGTGTAACCGGTGAGTTCACACATGCGCGAGTTAAAGACCTCGAAGCGGCCGCTCTCATCACTAAACGTAATGCCGTCATCAACCGTTTCGACAACAAGGTGGAATTGCTCTGAAAGACTGGCTTTTTCCAATTCCGCTGTCTTGCGTGCCGTGATATCCCGAAAATAGCATACAAGATTTGTCTCAACACCGGGAACGTCCATAAAGGAGTACGAAATCTCAAACCACTTCCTCGCACCATTCCACAGTGTGTGCGTTTCTTCCACGCGGGATGGAATAAGACGTGAAGGAAGATTCTGGATAATCGTACGATGGATCTCTGCCGCATCCTTCATGTCAAAGGCGACAATAAGTGATTCTCCCTCCAGCCGTTCCAGTGGAAGCTCCATCATGGCGGAGAATGCACCATTCACTCTGCGTATGATGCCGTTCCCATCCAGCGCACACATGCCGACCGATGCATTCTCCCACACATGCCGAAATTCGGACTCCGACTGCAACTGTGCGTTGACCGCCCGCTGTCGCTCCTGCATTCGATTTCTCATCCAGACAGCAGAGACACAGACCGCTATGATGCCAAGCAGCCAGATACCGAATACGATGAAAAGTTCGTTGGTTCTATGACCACCCAGAATCTTCTCCACAGGATCCATCGAAAGAGAAACGCTCACAATCGCAGCGGTGGACCCGGGCTCCAGCTCGTCGGTTTCATGACACTTGGCACAGCGAACATCTACACGTATCGGAGTCAAGTAGCGGATAACCCGCCTTCCGTTCTGCTCCAGAATGGTGTCAAAGTCGCCCCTTGTATCGCGGACCGCATTGAACGCTTCTGTTTCCCAGCGCTTCCCGGGTGCCTGCAACTGGCTGTGGAGCACCCACATCACATGAATTTCAATCGTATCGTTGGAAACCAGAGGGAATGAAGATTGTTCACTTCCGGAATTCCAATGGGCCGTCTCTGCCACTCGTTGCGATACCGTCCTCGCATAGAGTTGAAGCAGCCGCGTCGATGCATCAGATTCCGAATCTATTTTAAGAAGGTAGAGTGCGAAGAGCGTGACGGTCCACGCAATTCCCGCGCTCCAAAACAGAAGCGGGATGTCGCGTGAAACAAGGGACTTCAAGTTCAACTTAAAACCGAACACATTACACCTTCTAATATCGTTGTAGTTTAACTAATTGGTCTTAGAGTGTCAAGCGTACCGGCACCAATTGCTTTTCCAGCAAAATTGTTTATATTGTTACGTTGTAAGTGTTTACGGAGAGGTGCAGGAGTGGTTGAACTGGCACGCCTGGAAAGTGTGTGTACGGGGAACCGTACCGTGGGTTCGAATCCCACCCTCTCCGCAATGATTCCCAAACACGAACGGCATTTCCCCCTCCCCACGTTGGTTCTCCTCCCATGAACGAGATTCTCTTCGGACATGATCCGGAGCAATGCATACTTGCTGTGAACCAGCACTCCGAGTCGTCTGTGATGATTTACCGGCGAGAGGACGGCCGGGTCACCGCAACCGAGCGCGAATTCTTCCCATTTTTCCACTTATCCGACGACAAACTTCTCGACGGATTCTCGCGCAAACACTGGCTCAAAAAACTGGACGGGAGCAATTTCTATCAATATGTGTGTGCCTTTGGCGGCACACAGGATATGTGGGATGCCGTTCGTTTTATTATTGAGAAGATCAATCGTGCCCAAGGGCGCCATGTCAATTCATTCACAGGCATTGACGACATTTATTTGAGGCCTTTCCCGGTGACGCAGTATTTGATGCAATCCGGAAAGACCCTGTTCAAGGGAATGAAATTCGACGACATTCACCGATTGCAGATCGACATACGCACGTATGCAAAGGACCATCGTCTCAGCCGTCCGGAGCGGAAGGAAGATCGGGTTCTCACGATTGCTCTTTGCGACAATCGGGGATGGGAGCGTGTCCTGGGGTCCAAATCACTCCCGGAACCGGAACTTCTCCGGCGCTTTGTGGAAGTATTGCGGGAAGAGGATCCTGATGTCATCGAAGGGGATCACCTCTTTAATCATGTTCTTCCCTATCTCATGACGCGGTCCGAACTTATGGAGGTCGAGCTCACCATCGGACGAGACGGGTCCATCCCCCGCGGAAGCGCGTCGCGGACGTCCTTCGGGGAGTATGATGTGGAATACATGACCTTCGAAGTCACCGGGCGCCATCTCATGGATCTCTGGCTGCTGAAACAGTCGCGCGACGGAAGCAGTTCGCAGTTGACAAAATCGACCACTGTACCCGGGGATCATGGGATTTCCGCCCTTTGGGAGAAAGCGTCAGCGGAGGTAAAAGAACGCGCACTGGAAGCGGTACGTGTCGTTTGTGCCACCGCCGCCGAGCTTTCCGGTGAAATATTTCATTTGACACAGATGCTTCCGTACAACTTTGGGACTGTCGCACGCCTCGGCGCCGCTGCCAAGGTTGATGCGCTGATGCTTCGTGAATATCTTCGCCTGCGCCATTCCATTCCAAAACCCGAATCAGGAGTACCCCCAACAGGAGTCTCTTCCGAACTCTACTATACCGGTGTATTTAATACTATCGTACAGATTGAACTCGAAGCGCTCTATCCACGGCTTCTCCTGGCGCAGGAAGTGCACCCTTCGACTGACCATCTGCACGTGTTCCAATCCATTCTCCGGCAACTCGAGACCTGCAAATTGGAGTCCACACGGCCGGAAGAATCGAACGCTTATCAGCTTCTGGTCGACTCACTCTATCCATACCTACACCACCGGCGCAATATTTTCAGCGATCAGGAACGCGGTTCCGAACTTGCAGCGGACGCACGGGAATTGCTGACACGCGCCGTTCGTGAAGTGGAACTCCATAACGGGATTGTCATCCAGACGGAAGAGACAACGCTTTTCTGTCAACCACCAGACAATGTCTCCGGTGAAAAAGCAGAGCTGGCTTTTGTCGGCCATGCGGGCGCACAGTTGCCGGAAGAGGTGCACCTGGTATTGCGCAATCGGTATCGGCGAATGGCAAGTTATCGAAAGCGCAATTATAGCTTATTGGATTATAATGAACGGATGACGATCCACGGTGCCGCACTCAATCCGCACACCATCGAGCGCTTCGGGCGGAGCTACCTCCAGATGGGCATCGACTGCATTCTCCGTCTGGATTTTGAAAATCTCCACAAGTTGTACGTTGAGCTGCAGCAATCCATCCGGGAGCGACAACTGGACATCGCCGATATCGTCCGCACGGAAATTTTGCACGACGCGCTGGAGGTGTACCGGCAGGAAGTAGTTGAAGAGAAACGGAATCACGCGCCCGCCTTCGAAGCCGCTCTGCGGTCATCGCGAAGTTTTTCCCCCGGCGATAAGATCTCATACTATATCTCCTCGCACGGAACTCATCAACGCGAAGCGGAAGCTGCCCGGGAAGCAGGCGAATGGGATCCGAATTTCCCCGATGAAGACACTGCATACTATCTCAGAAGACTCGAAGATTTTTCGAGGCGATTCGAAGTGTTCTTCGCGGAGAAAGATTTCAAGAGGATTTTTTCATCGGACGATCTTTTCGGATTCGAGGGCGAACCGATCATACCGATCACACAAAAAGAAACAGCGGACTCATCGTCCGCCGCTGCCGATTCAAAAATTATGTTGGATCTTTAAGACTGCGGTGCTAAGCACCACTGCCGTATGTAGTCGATTACGGTTTGTGTCGGCGTCCCCGGTGTAAACAATTCACCCACTCCCTGACTCTTCAGCGCGGCAATATCCGTCTGTGGAAGAATCCCTCCGCCAAACAGCAGCACATCGTTCATTTCTTTTTCCTTCATTAAGGCAAGCACTTTGGGAAAAATGGTCATGTGCGCTCCGCTCAACGAACTGATGCCAATCACATCCACATCTTCCTGCAGGGCAGCCTCAACAATCATTTCCGGCGTTTTCCGCAATCCGGTGTAAATGACTTCCATACCGGCATCGCGCAGCGCAGCGGCGATGACTTTCGCGCCGCGATCATGCCCATCCAGTCCTGCTTTTGCCACCAAAACCCGAATTCGCTTTTCCATTGTTCGTTCACTCCGCTATGACACCGGATCATTCGCGTCGGCGTTCCCGTGTCGGTTATGATGCAGACTTCAAAAACGATTCCATCGCCACGTAAAATTTGGCGAGAGGAAATCCCACCACGGTATAATAGCACCCTTCTATGCGTTCGATGAACACGGCGCCAAAATCATCCTGAATGCCGTACGCTCCTGCTTTGTCCATCGGAGAACCGCCGGCGACATAGGCCCGGATCTCATCGTCACGAAGCGTCCGGAATCGAACTGCGGTCGATTCGTGATCAATATACTCTTTTTTCGAAAGTGAATCAACGAGGGCGAAGCCGGTATAAACCGTATGCGTGCGGCCGGAAAGCCGGGTGAGCATCTGCACGGCTTCTTCTTGGTCGGCCGGTTTCCCCAGTTTCACGCCATCGAGCGCCACAATGGTATCCGATCCGATAACCACGGCATCGGCGTGATGCCGTGCCACATCGCGCGCTTTTTCAAGCGCAAGCGTTTGCACGACTTCTGCCGGAGATTGGTGATCATACATCGTCTCGTCGACGGAACTCTCCTCGACGCTAAATCGCAATCCGATTTGCGTCAGGAGTTGTGCCCGGCGCGGCGAACGCGATGCAAGAATGATAGGGCGTGTTGTTTGGATCATAGTTTTTCTAATTACACGGGAACAAAAGATTTGCACAGAATATAAAGAAAGCACAGAGAGATGTCACTTTTTATCTTTTTCCTTTTCACTTTGCGGCCCGGCACATAAAAAAATAGGCGATCCGTTGTGCAGATCGCCTTCTATATCTCTTGCTGAACACCGTCAGCGGAACATGGCTTTCAGACTTCCCCACGTCCGTTTCACGCTTGAGACATTGTGGGACACCGTTACAACCTTTGAGTAGGTCAGTGTTCCGTCATCGTCAACTACTTTGACGCGGTACTGATACAACGTTGCCGTCGGGGATTCTGTCTTGAAAGCAGAGCGGTCGACGTATTCATAGTCGGAATTTCCACCGCGCGCCGGCAACGAACCTATTTCCATGAAATCCCCAGACGTACCGGCACGACGTTCTACAGAAAAAGCTCTTACGGAAGATTCGGAAAAAGTTCCCCATTGCACATAGACGTTGGATCCGTCACTGCGACCCTGAAGAGAACCATCTTTAAACGTCGCACCGCCAAAAAGATGCGCCGTGCACACTAGAACCACTGCGATCGTCACCACTGACTTTTTCATAAGGCCCTCTGGTTTTGGTGCGGAAGGCGGGACTTGAACCCGCACGCCTTTTGGGCGCCACCCCTTCGAGTGCATCTGGACAATAAATTGCCAAAAACGATGCAGTTTTGACCAGTTTTATGAGTGATTTCTAAGCTACTGTTAGCAAAATCGTTAGCACAAAAACACTGTATCCATGGACAGTTTATATTACGGTAGATATTTTACATTGTCAATACCCCAGTCATGAATTCTTTGCCATCAGACCCCTCCGCAGCATAGGATCTCGTCAGCAACTCTATACAGCTCCACCCCCTCATATGGCTCGTCGTCGATCGCACATCGCATTGACCTAAAAATGATATCGATGATTTGTCTGAATGAATGTCCTCGCGGCAAGCCGCAAGGTATCTGTCATGCCCGAATGCTGGAGCCTGTCCCAGTATGTTTTTGGCTGGGATCGGGCATCCATCGAATAGATTCCCGCTAAAAACATGTCCGGAGGATCCTTTGGACGGGAATGACATGTCGCCGCAAGCGGCGGGGAATTCAACCCTCAGTGATTAAAAATACCCCGAACGGATGAAAAAGTAGCTAATCCTTCATAAAAGCCGAAAATTGTCGCGAGTGCCCCCCCCCTTTTTCCGCCTAGTCTATTACAAAATAGTGAGCTCAAATAGAATTAACCCCCTTTTCATCCTTTCGGACTATTACGTCTCAACGCAATCATTTGTATCCTTAAATACCTAATCAATTTTCTTCTACTGGTTTTTTGGTTCCATAAATTATATTGAAGGAGGACACAATGAACAAGCAATTCAAGACACTTGTTTTTGTGGCAGTTGCATCATCGCTAATGTTGATGGCTGCCGGTTGCTACGGTTCGTTCAATCTCACAAAAAAAGTGTATCAGTGGAATGGCAGCATGGGCGGCAAATGGGTAAAGGAATTAGTATTTCTCGGATTGAATGTAATTCCTGTGTATGAAGTCTCCGCAGGCATCGATGCCATCATTCTGAACAGCATTGAATTCTGGACTGGCAGTAATCCGAGTGCGTTCAATGCGAGTTCTGAAAACGGAACAACACTCACATTCAACACCGAAAAGAAAGAATTGTCGATCAGCTATGGCACGAATCACTATATTGTCGGCCTGGAGAATGGCAAGGCGGCCGTGAAGGACGAAGAAGGGATGGTGATAGCATACTGTGTGAGCACTGCCGATGGCGGGATGACAATTACCGATGCCAAGGGCGCCACATTGTCCCAGTATTCGAAAGAACAAGTATCGGAGATTCTGGCGATGAGATAGTTTTCTGTTACAGGATTAATAGCCGGGACGTTGAAATACTATTCATTAGTAAAACAACAAACCCCTTTCGGAAATCTCTGAAGGGGGTTTGCCATGAATGACAATGTCAAAATCGATATGACGAAAAAGCCTCTACCGTGAATACGAGAGAGGCGCTTCACTTCGTTACGCCACATCCAACCTCGGCGGAGAAATTCTCTTCACTGAGTCCCTTAACTTCGCCAGATTCAGTTTGGCGTATATCTCCATTGTCTCAATGTCGGCATGCCGCAATAACTCTTTCACATCATATAAAGGCACATCGTTCATCACAGCCCATGTCGCATAGGTATGCCTCAAATCATGAAACCGGAAATGCAATTCTGCCGCATTCATCGAGCGATGAAAGACTTTGGTCAAGTAGTCGAGCTTGATTTTTTCACCATCCAAAGTGAAGACAAAAGGAATCGTTCTAGGACAATATTTTTCGATAATTCTCCTTGTGGTGTAGTTTAGCAATATGGTGCGGGTTGTTCGGGTTTTCGTTACATAGTTCGGCAGAACAAGACGGTCCCCACGACAATGCTCCCAACGCAGATTGAGGATTTCCCCACGCCGCATGCCAGTGTATAGAGCAAAGATAAACAGACGCCGGAAATACCGATCGTCAACCTGCCTAAGGATCTTTGCAAACTGCGCGATAGTCGCACACGTGGTTTGGTTTCAGTCTTGAAGATTGTTACGCCTTTGAATGGATTGACTGTGCACATTTCCCATGCAATCGCATAATTGAAAGCACTGCGGAGTTTCCGCATGTGTCCGTTGACGGTTTCTGTTGCAAGATATTTCAGCAGATATGATTGAAGATGCTGTACATCTTTCTTGCTCACTTCGGAGAGATTCTTATCTCCAATCAGTCCAATGCAGTGCTTGAATGCAAGCTCGTAGTTCTCCAATGTAAATGGAGCAATTATATTTGCTAAGAGTTCGTGGGTTTGTCGGCTAAGGTCTGAGAGATGACTTGTTCCGCAAGGCGCTGGCACAAACTTCGATGCTTCAAACTTTGTTACGCATCCCGTCGATGTCCATTGACGCTTGCCATCGGGAAGGGTTGTTACGATGGAATAGAATTTACCACGCTTGACTAGTGAGAGCATTCGAAAAAATCGTTAGCACTCGCGTTAGCAAATTTGATTGTCACTCAGGTGAGGGTAAAAAAGGGTGATAAACACCCTGTAAACACTGTGCGGAAGGCGGGACTTGAACCCGCACGCCTTTTGAGCGCCACCCCCTCAAGATGGTGTGTCTGCCAATTCCACCACTTCCGCGTTCACAAAATGAATATAAGGATATTGACGCGAGAACGCAAGGGATAATGCTCATTTTGCGTGTCCGCCGTCATCTGCCTCCGGCGGAATGCGGAACTTTCAATGCCGCCGCTTTAGTTACGCTCTGCCTCGCTTCAAAACGCTTCTTCAGGGAGAATATCCATCTTCCGCACGAATGATTTCACTGCAGAAAGCGCCGCCTTGTCGCCGCCAAATTCCTTGCGAAACGGGTATTGTTCCACCAAGGCGGCCGTTTCCGGCAGAGGCAGGCTGGCGTCGAGCAGCAACGTCGATGAAGGAGTCATCCGCACGAGCAATCCTTTTTCACCAACTTCGGTGAGGCCTTCTGCAGACACGACCACCGCCACATCCGGCACGTCAATCGCGGTGTAAAAAATTTCTTCGTTGGAAAGTATAACTTCAGAAAGGGAAAATCCAGAACCCTGTGTCACAGGATTGTCATTCTTCTGGGTGCAAAACAATCCGGACGCTATTGCCGCATCGCACAACTTCTTCGCCGAGGACTGCACCCGCTCGCCTGCACTGCCTGCAAGCACAATGCCGACCTGTCGCGTTAATGTCGATTGAAATTTTGGCGTGACAGATTTGTCCGTGAGTGTCGTTCGGTCTTCTCGGCGTGGATTTTTTTCCGCATAGATAGTACCGAATGCGCGCTTCGTCGTTCGCAGGACGATATCGCCCAATTGTTGTCCCTGTGATTCAAGCACCTGCGCGAGTTTGTTACCTGCAAGGTCATTGCGCTCGGTTGCGTGTTCGGTGCAGAGTTCCACGATCTCAACGAGCGAAAATCCCGGATGCATAATGGCACGCGCAATGAGTTCCGAAAGCCCCTTCTGAGTGGCAAGCGCCCTCACGGAAAACTCCGCCCCGGCAGCCTCCACTATTCGGCACATGTCGATCGGCGGAATAATATTTCCATCCGGCGTTGTCGGTGTGATGAAATCGCGCGGTGAAAAGGCAGAATTCTGTCCGCCCGTCATACCGAACAGGAAATTGTTGCACAACAGCACCGTCACATCGACATTCAGTAACGCCGCGTTGACCAGATGCTGCAGACCGATCATTGCGCCGCCATCGCCGATGAGGACAATGGTTTTCAACGCAGATCCGGCAAGCACCGCATCGGCAATCTGGATGCCCGTCGCAAATGCCGTGGAGCGGCCATGGGTGGTATGCACGGTATGCAGCGACTCGAACAACTTGTCGGCCAGCCCGATGCATCCGATATCAGTCACAAGAGCAATATCCGATGGCTTCAATTGCAATGACACCAACGCATCATTCAGGCGCCGCAGAATGTGCGTATGTCCGCATCCTTTGCAGAACGGCATCGGGCAGCCGGGGGTCATGTACGACGCGTAATCAGACAATGGCCACCTCGATTTCCGCAGGCGTGATCATGGTGCCGATCTTGTTCACACCGACAACTTCCCTGTCTTTGATGAAGGATGAGAGGAGCATCCGGTACTGGCCATGCAAATTTTCTTCTGCGACGACGATTCTCTTCACTCCCGCATATGCTTCGCGGATCGCTCTTTCGGGCATCGGGAAAAGACTTTGAATCGACATTGCAGAGACCTTTTTCCCCTTCCTCCGAGCCGTGCGCACTGTCTCCCGCATGGTGCGCGCAGTAATGCCATAACTGACGAGGAGCGTCGCCGCTCCGTCTTGCAGATCGGCGGAGACTACCGAAAGTTCGTCTTTACGGGCTGTAATTTTTTCTTCAAGGTGAAGCAGCACTTCGAGAGTTTCTTTGTCGTTCTTCTTGAGTTCGCCCTGCTTATTGTGAGCGGATCCTGTGATAGTAATCTTCTTTGCTCCGCCGACAGGCATAAATTCGGGAACATCCTCACGCTTCTCGAATCCGTAAGTTTTCCATCCGGCTGCGGATTCACCCAGGGCCTGATTCCGTTCAATGGTTTCTGCCGGAGTCAATGCAGAGAGGTCGATCCGTTCGCTGGTCATCCCAACTTCCTTGTCACTCAGCAGGATCACCGGTGTCCGGAGTTTCTCCGCCCACGCAAATGCAAGCGTCGTTAGTTCGAAGCATTCTTTCGGCGTGCTTGGACAAAGAATCGGGACCGTGTATCCTCCGCTGGTGGCAAATTCAGTCAGGAAAATATCTCCCTGAGCTCCCTGTGTTGCACCTCCGGTGCTCGGCCCGAGCCGCTGCACCATCGCAATCACGACAGGCGTCTCGGTCATCAGAGCGTATTGAAAAGTTTCGATCATCAACGCCCATCCGGGACCGGACGTGGCCGTCATAGACTTGTATCCCCGCATCGACGCACCGACGCAATATGCGAGCGCCGAGATCTCATCCGGCGCGCTGATTGCGATATCGCCGCGCCGGGGCAACAGCTCGATCATCGTCTTATAGATACCGGATGCGGGCGTGATCGGGTATCCTGCAAAAAAACGGCAGCCGGCGTGTACCGCTCCTTCCGCAACCATTTGATTCCCGGTGACAAATTTATAGAGTGGTGTCATTACATTCTGGAGAAATTGAATTGAAAATCATCACTATTATTATGTGTTGAAATAGCGAAAAAAAGGGGGAAAAGCAATCACAGATTATGATGATTACGCAGATTTCGCAGACACAGATGCGCACAGATATGCGTATCTTCTGCATAATTCATGAATCTGCGCAATCCAAAAATCTGCATAATCTGCGTTCCTTTTTCTGTCTTCCGCTTTCTCTGCGTAATCCATAAATCTGCGTAATCTGCGATTAAAATTCTATTGCACAATTGCTGAAAAATTTATATATTTTCCCATATTCTTAAACAAAGGAAGCAGAGAGTCATGGCAAAAGTTTGTGAAATTTGTGGAAAAAAACCAATCGCCGGAAATAATGTGAGTCACGCCAACAACAGATCTCCGCGCCGGTGGTTGCCAAACCTTCAGGAAGTGCGTGCGAATATGAACGGCTCAGTGCGGCGTGTCAAAGTCTGCACATCCTGCCTGAAAGCCGGGAAGATTCAAAAAGCGGGCTAATTCCAAATCGCAGCTATTCTTTTTGAAGGTCATTCGATGTACGAATGACCTTTTTTTTAGAAAAACCAGAGATGTCTCCTCCGAATCAACTTACGCTGCTGCGCATTCTGCTCACACCGGTTTTTGCGTGGCTGATCTACTCCGATTCGCCGGGCATGAAGCAGGCGGCGCTGGTGGTGTACGTCTTTGCCGCATTGACGGACTGGTACGACGGATGGGTTGCCCGGCGGTGGGGATATGTAACACGTTGGGGAAAATTTTTTGACCCGCTGGCCGACAAGATTCTAACATCCACCGCATTCGTGACATTTGTCCTCGTCGGTTATGCCGACGCATGGCTGGTCTGGATCATCGTCGTTCGCGATATCGTAATAACCCTTCTCCGATCCTTGGCGGAATTCCGACATCAGTCCATCGACACCAGTAAGTTCGCCAAGACAAAAACCTTCATTCAGCTGTTTGTCATCTATTATTTCCTCGTGATCTATGTCGTCCGATCCAGTCCGGCACTTGCGGAACCGCTGGCGCCGTATCTGGTAGGGTGGACATCCAGGCCGTTGATGGATGCCTCCATGCTTATCGTCACTCTGTTGACTGCGGTCACGGGCGTTTTCTATGTGTGGAATAATCGTGTCATTGTGAGAGGACTCTTTTCCCGCAGTGTCAATTCTCCGGAAACTGAATAAGCCGCCTCAAATAGTCCCCGAAGGACCGCGTCCTCCCTTTCCGGTTATTGTCATCGGATCGGGATTCGGGACTGGCTTCTCTCCCGTTGCACCGGGAACTGCCGGCTCGCTTGTGGCTCTCGCAATCGCACTCATCCCGGGAATCAGTGTTCCCACAATCCTCGTTCCTCTCATCGTGCTGGGGTATCTCGCCGGAGGATTCGCAGCAACAGCGATGGAACAGTGGCGCGGCCCCGATCCGGGCATGGTGACGATTGACGAAGTGGTCGGGATGTGGATCAGCATCCTTTTTCTGCCGCAGACTCCGTTGTATCTTCTCGGCGCATTTTTTCTTTTTCGGCTTCTCGATATTCTCAAGCCCTGGCCTGCGAGCTACTTCGATGCACGTCCGGGCGGCTGGAACATCATGCTGGATGATGTTGTCGCGGGTGTGTACGCAAATTCGATTCTTCACTTTGTGAGATGGATGGTATGACGGGCACAATTATAACCATTGGCGATGAACTTCTCATCGGGCAAGTCATCAACACAAATCAGGCATTCATTGCCGAACGGTTAAACAGCGTCGGCGTGTTCGTCACGCGGATGGTTACCGTGGGTGATAATGAACAGGATATTCTCTTCGCCTTTCAGGAAGCCGTTAAACAATACGACGTCGTGTGCGTGACGGGTGGACTCGGACCCACGCATGATGACATTACGAAAAAGGTCGTCTGCAAATTCTTCTACACGGAATTGGTGATGAACGACAGCGTACTGGAATCTGTCAAGGGATTGATGAAACGGAGAAACATGCCCTGGCTTCCCTCTGCGGAGGCTCAGGCGATGGTACCGCGCACCTGCACCGTTCTGCCGAACAGCGTCGGGACAGCTCCCGGGCTGATGTTCCGCCATACGCGTGACGGGAAAAAAGGATTCTTCGTTGTTCTGCCGGGCGTGCCATCGGAAATGAAGCAGATCATGACGGATCACTTCATTCCGCTGCTGGCGAAAGGACAAACCGGCAGCGTGGTGCGTCATCTCACGCTGAAGACAACCGGAATTCCGGAATCGCTCCTTGCTGAAAAAGTAGGAGACGTTGCCAATGTGATCGGCATGGATGAAGGGACGACGCTGGCCTTCCTGCCCGGCCCGCGGGGAACGCGTTTGCGGGTGACGGTGCGGGAATCGGATGCTGCACGGGCGGATGCAAAGCTCGCCGTTGCCGGCGCCATCCTGCGCTCCAAAGCAGGGGCGTACATCTACTCCTCGGGCACGGAAGAGATCGAAGATATGCTCGGCGGAATCCTTCGCGAGAAAAAATTGAAAATTGCTGTCGCAGAATCATGCACGGGCGGCTATGTTGCACACCGCATTACCAATGTGCCCGGCGCGTCTGAATATTTCATGCGCGGGTACGTCACGTACAGCAATCAGGCGAAGATCGAAGAGCTCGGCGTTTCGGCGGAGTTGATTGAAAAATACGGAGCGGTCAGTAGTGAAGTTGCCGCCGCAATGGCAGATGGAGCACGAAAGGCGGCAAAGGTCGATATCGCCATAGCCACCACCGGAATCGCCGGACCATCCGGTGGCTCTCCGGAAAAACCCGTCGGCTTGCTGTATGTCGGGTTTGCTGATGAAAAGAGCACCACCACGCGAAAATTTTCACTTGGCGGAGACAGGCTCATCTTCAAAGAGCGCGCTTCCCAGGCTGCGCTGGATCTTCTCCGGAAAGTATTGCTTGGGATTGAATTTTAGCGGGAGTTCATGCGCCACAATGACTGATCGGGAACCATCCCTCGACTCGTCCCTTCGGGATATCGGGACGCCGTGGCCTATAACCAACATGATTAGCTCGATACAGCCTTCGTCATCCTGGGCAAACGAATCCCACGTTTCTTGTGGGATGAGTGCGTCGGGGGAGGACGTAAGGATTTATCCTTGTTGCCACGCTCCAGCGTTGCAACAAAAGCCAAGACGCTTCCTAGTCCGTTCTTCTGTCTTCTCTGCGTTCTCTGTGGCAAATAATTCCGTTCTATGAATCGGTTCTATTTTCCAGTCGGCAGAGCATGATACAGCATCCCGGTGCAATACCGCTGCAATGCTTCCTCCGCCCTCGGCTCCCCCAGTTCTTTCGCTCTCTTCAGATCCAGACATCCGGTGTTCTTCCGTTTCAATGCCACTTTGGCGAGTCCTGCGCCGTAGTATGCGCCGGCATTATCGGGATCCAGTGCGATCGCATATTGAAAATCCCTCAATGCTCCATCCATATTATCGAGAAGCGCATACGCTTCACCGCGACCGAGATAGGCGCTGACATTGTCCGGATCTAGTTGAATAACATGGCTGCAATCATCCACCACTCCCCGAAAATCTCCGGTCTTGAATCTTGCAATACCGCGCCCCAGAAATGACGGCACCGAGTTGGGATGTGCCGCGATGTACTTGGAATAATCCATCACCGCACCGGTGTGATCTCCCAGAGCAACTTTTGCATTTGCGCGTCTGAAATACGCTTCGAGCAGGGAAGGAATCTGAACGAGTACAATATTCAGCTCGTAGATGGCGCCAAAATAGTCGCCCAGATTGTATTTAGCATCTCCCAATTCAAAGCGCACGCGCGGATTGTGGTCGTCCAATTCCAGCGTACGGAAGAGATCCTCCGATGCGCCGGCATTGTCTCCGAGTTCTTTGCGCAGCATCCCGCGGTGAAGATAGCTGACGGGTTCCCGCGGAGCAGCCTTAATTGCTGCCCCGTAGCTCTGAATGGCACCCTGGACATCTCCTTTTTTTTCACGCACCAGCGCGATGCCGAGATGGGCACCTTCCACATTGGGATTGAGCTCCAGAGCTTTTTGATATGCTGCGATCGCCTCATCTGCTGAGGCAAGATTCGCAAGTGCACTGCCGAGTCCGACAAATGCCTTCGCTTCGTGCGGAGTCAATCGTATGACACTGCGATAATCGTCTGCCGCCTGCTGGTAATCTTCCAGATGCCCGTGTGCCGCAGCACGGAAGTGATAAACGCGCGACTGGTCGGAATCCTCATCAAGCGCCCGGTTGAAATCCCCTATCGCGCCGCGATAGTCGCCGGCTTCGTATTTCAACATCCCGATCGCAAAATAGTTTATCGATGAAGCCATTGTTCTCGGAAGTCCCAGGTTCAAAAAACTGTAACTGCTCAGCGTGATTCCTGTCAAGTCCTCTCACAAGCGGTCTGTCACGTCCGAACGTCCGTCTCGATTCGTTGAATCGAGACGAGATCTCGCTCCGTGAAACGAAACGGACTTTTATCGCAGCCGGTCCTTCAGAAACGGCATACGCCGGCGAATGTCTCTCACGCGCTCAACGGAAACACTGCTGACAAATATTCCCTCGCGATTTCCACATTCGAGTTGCACCTCTCCTGTCGGATCGATCACACGGGAATCGCCGGAGTACTGTGATTGTGGATCGGAACCAACACGGTTCACTCCAACAACATATGCCTGATTCTCGATCGCTCGTGCCGTCAATAATGATCGCCAGTGACGCGAGCGGGCTTCCGGCCAATTCGCTATCACAACATAGAGATCTACTTCCGCTGCCCGCTCCCAAAACAGGTACGGGAAACGAAGATCGTAGCAGACAACGGGCCTGATTCTCACATCGCCGATTTCGAACTCACAGAGCTCCGAACCCGGACGGTAGTGTTTATCCTCTTGCGCAGATGCAAAGAGATGATTTTTCTCATAGCGGGCGAGCTCGATGCCATCACTGCCGATGGTGATGCTGAGATTCTTCTCCGCAACAGCTCCCCCAAATGTGACGGCTGTCCGATGAACGACAGCGAGATTCCTGAAGAACTCCAGATCGAAATCATCGAGCGTCGTCTTGCCGCTGTCGTTGGAAAAGCCGGTGAGCGTCATTTCAGGGAAGATCAGCCAATCTGGGAAAACGGACTCATCACGGAGCGCAAGGATGGACGAAATTTTCTCCCGGCTTGCGGCTCGGTCTTCCCATATAGGATCATATTGAAAAAGGCCAACGTTCATATGACAGTCTTACCGTACTGAGCGAGCAGGCTTCTTTTAAGCGCTTCAAAATCGGGATAGAGATACGACGCACAGGCAAGCACCCAGCCGGGGATCTCATCCATTGGCATTGCGGTTATCATGTAGACAGGCTTCCCGAAATACTTCGCGAGGGTAATCTCTCCTTTTGTTCCGGCACCCCGCTGGGCGCTCTCATCATAGTAGCAGATCACATAATCCGATCGTTTGACAATCTCATCGCAATCCAGACGGACAAGCTGTTCGACGATCTCGATATACTTCGCAATATCGGTCTGCTTCAGTCCGCGGATATTGACAGAGGAATATTTTTCTGCAAAAAATGCATCACTCTCTTCATTTGGATTGAACGCCGTGTGCGATAGATTTTCTGTCAACCATTGCTGCAGCATCGCCCGCCATGGCTGTCCTTCATGAACCGCATATTCCATCCCGCCGGAGAGATAGACTTTCATTTTTCAACTTGCTCCATACTTCGATAAGAGAATGAGGAATCGCGCTGCACCAACAAGCAAAGTGGGCAGTATTCCAAACTGCACTTCCATTGAATATAGCCAATCAGTAGAAGAAAAACATGCTCTTCCGTGAGCCGTGGCATTCATCAATCTCAGGCAGCGGCGAGCAATGTTCCATATTGTCTTTTTTCAGGGGAGGGAATTGGAGATGAACAGTATTGTGGAGTCTGCGAAATTTACTTCGTCTTCTGTTCTGCATCCCGGCGCTCAACGAATGCGTCAGGCCAGACCAGCGTCCATTGTGTCTGCCACTTCGCTCCGTCCCAGTATCGCACTCCGTTTTTCAAATTGCCCAAGTACACTTCGTCGAGAGGCTGAAGCCTACTTCCGGCAGCACACAACCTGGCATGGATCAATTCATTACCATCACTCCCTTTGACCTCGACAACGTGCAAATCTTTTGTGAAATAGAAAAAGAATCGAACGGACTGCCCGGTTTGATAGTCCGCTGCCAGGCACACGCACCGGTCTTGTGTAGGATTCTTGATGTATTGAGGAGAAAAAGAATCATGCAATGCATCCAGCATATCGCAGCTTGGAAGCCGGAGAGAGATTTTTTCCGCTGATGATGCTGGCAAACCGAACCCGCGCGACGTCACAGACTCTGTTTCTCCGGTAATCTTCTGCGGATCAATGACGATGACTACTGCGTGACGACCTCCTGCAGATTGTTCAACATCATTGACACCGCTAACAATCAATTCCTCGTTGCCGTCACCGTCTTCATCGCACTTGGCAATAGCTCCAATGCCGCCATAAAACCAAACTATTCCAAGAACTTCACCATTTGGAGAAATTCTGGCGATGGCATTTGGCGACCTGCCTGAACAGAGGACGGCTACTACTTCCTTTGTTTTGCCTTGCCGCACAACTTCAATGATGGATGGCGGACAGTTTTCGCTGTACTTCATCCCATGAGAGGATTTTACGAGCGGAGGGAATGCAAGGCTCTTGCGTAGTGATCCGTCTGCATTGAAAATTTTTAATGCCGGCTCACTCATATTCTCCGTTTCAAGCGGAAGCGTCGTCACAAGTTCTTTTTTCCCATCCCCGTCGAGATCATCGAGAATCGTGAGTTTTCCTGCTACGCTCTCTTCACGCTGCTTTGCTTCAGCCACTTGGCACACCGGCAAGTCCCAGAGAAGCTTGTTCTCTTTATTGTAGATTTCAATTTTACCAACGGCAGGATTGTAGTGGGAAAAAACAGGATTGATATCCCTTCCAATCCAACGAACCGAGAGAAGAATCAGGAATGCAGCGGCGAGCGACATGAGAACCCCGGCAGTAACGGTAACCACTGGATGCCTTCGCGTCAGAAAGGACATGGCGGCCAGCGACTGGGAGCGCATCAGTGAACGATGCGATAGATAGACCGGAAGTTTCGCCACTCTGCGCGGGCGGTCTGCCGGGAGCAGTGCATATTTTTTTTCAAGAGAAGGATAGATCTCTTCCACGCTGAGATCGCGTGAAATACACTATACGAAATACTGCGTCATCGATACGTTGCGTGATATTGCATGTCTTCTCATAAGAGAGAAACATAATCCGCTGAGCAGTCACAGAAATATGAGAGCGGCCATTGCGTCTCTGCGTTACAGTTTTAATTTTTGCGTTTGCAGTCCCAAAATATTTGTGCTTTTTGCAGAGATCTTACTTCAAAGAGACTATGGGGTCAAAGATACAGAATGCAGGGCAAAAATACATCAAAAACAGTTTCAATTTCGCCATTTCCATAAAATTGATAAATAACGAATTGCATATTTTTTGCGATATAGCTATATTACAATATGGAAACGACGCGCACCTTCATCGCGATTCTCCTCCCCGATGAGACACGGCATGCACTTGCGGCCGCGCGAAAGCCGTTCTCAGAACAACGATCATCCATTCGCTGGGAAGGAACAGAAAAGCTCCACATCACGTTAAAGTTTCTCGGCGATATCGAGTCCCGGATGACCAACCGGCTCGAAGATGTCCTTCTTCACGAACTCCGGTTATGCACTCAGCGAGCTGTCACGCTTGCTGAATGGGGATTTTTCTCCCACCGGGGTGAGGCGCGTATTGTTTTCGCAGCCCCCTCACAATCGGACATTCACTGCGTGGATGACGTTGCCGCCGGCGTCGAAAATGCCTGTGCGTCGCTGGGGATGGAAAAGGAAAAGCGTCAATTTCACCCGCATGTTACGATTGGGCGATCTAAAACGGCACTGGGAACCACCTTGATTAAGAAGATTGAAAACACTACCTTGCAACCGTTATTCTTCCCCTGTACTGAAATTGCCGTCATGCGGAGTGTCTTGCACCCCGCCGGTTCACGATATGAAACTCAATTCACAATTCCACTGAAGTCTCAGGAGCAACAATGACAGAAGAAAGAGAAGCGAAACTCCATGCGCTGAAAATTGCGATCGAACAGATCGAAAAACAGCACGGGAAGGGCTCGATCATGAAACTCGGCGACGGGCCGATTGCAAAAGTCGATTTCATCCCCACCGGATCCATTTCATTGGATGCGGCACTCGGTATCGGAGGCATTCCGCGCGGTCGTGTCACCGAGATCTATGGACCGGAATCCTCCGGCAAAACCACTATTTGTCTCCATATCATTGCCGAAGCACAGAAGACCGGCGGGCTTGCGGCCTTTATCGATGCTGAACATGCGCTCGACACCGGGTATGCAAAGAAACTCGGCGTTGATGTGAACAACCTCCTCCTGTCGCAGCCTGAATTCGGCGAGCAGGCATTGGAAATTGTCGAGACGCTGGTTCGCTCCGGCGCATTGGATGTGGTAGTCATTGACTCCGTTGCGGCGTTGACACCACGCGCAGAAATTGAAGGCGAAATGGGCGACCCGACCATGGGCGTACAGGCGCGCCTGATGTCACAGGCACTGCGCAAGCTTACATCGGCAATTTCGAAGTCCAAGACCTCCGTCATTTTCACCAACCAACTGCGCATGAAGATCGGCGTGATGTTCGGCAATCCCGAAACGACCACTGGCGGCAACGCGCTGAAGTTCTACGCGTCCGTGCGCATGGATGTCCGCCGCATTGAAGCGCTGAAAGACGGCACAAGCGTCATCGGCAACCGGACGAAAGTAAAAGTGGTGAAGAACAAAATGGCACCGCCTTTCCGCGAAGCGCAGTTCGACATCTTGTACAATGAGGGAATCTCCAAACTGGGCGATCTGATCGATGTAGCGGTCGAACACAATATCATCGTCAAGAGCGGATCATGGTTCTCGTACAAAGAAGAGCGGATCGGCCAGGGACGCGATTCTGTAAAATCATATCTGGCGGCATCTCCCAAGATCTACGAAAGCGTATTATTGGAAGTGAGGAAAAAGCTCGGCATTATTCCGGACGATGCACCACCGGCAAAACAGCCGGATGCAAAGCTGCCGGAAGCGAAGCCGGCCGCTGCTCCTGCGAAAGCGGAAGCAACCAAGAAGCCGGCAAAATAAGACCGAGTCTTCGGCGACAACGACGGCACTTTCTTGATCGTCATTCTGAGCTCCAGCGCTTTTTGTAGGGGCGAAGAATCCAGTTAAGGTGGATATAAACTGCGCATGGATTCTTCACTCCGCTTCGCGGAGCCTGCGCTGAGCGAAGCCGAAGCGTTCAGAATGACAAACAATTTTTCAGTACGCTCCAATTGTGAAAGGTGCACGGAGGGAAGATTGGTATACCCTCCCCTCCTCTTCATCGACATCGAATAGAATTTCCAATCATGCAGATCACAAGAATTGAACGCCAGAAGAAGAACAGCTCCCGAGCATCAATCTCTCTGGACGGTGTATATGCGTTCGGTGTCAGCGACGAAGTGCTCCTGCGCGCGGCTCTCCATGTGGGAAAAGAAATATCACCGGAGGAAGTGAAGGAACTCCAGGAAGCGGATGCGGCGGAAACTGCAAAACAAAGAGTCATGCGGTTCATAGGCATTCGCCCGCGGACGGCAAGAGAAATTACCACCTACCTGCTCCGGAAAGGATATTCCGAAGAAATTGCCGTGATGATCGTCGAAAAGCTGACTACACTGCGTTTGATCGATGATATGGAATTTGCGCGCATGTTCTGCCGGGACCGGCTGAAACTCCGGCCGGCCGGAACACAGCTTTTGCGCCGCCAGCTTGTGCAGAAGGGAGTGGCGCGTCCCCTGATTGACCTTGTCCTGCAGGAGCTTTCGCCGGCGTCATCCGAAACGGACACCGCGGCAGATGCAGCCGGACGCTATTGGAACAGAATATCGCGTTCCCGGGCGGCGACAGATCCGCTCGTTGCAAAGAAGAAACTGTTTGATCATCTGATGCGGCGGGGATTCAACTACGAAACTTCCAAAGCCGCCATCGCCCACCTACTGCGAGATCGCGATGAATGACCTGTTCGGAAACCGCTACTGGAAGGTGTTTCTTGTCACCTTCTGCATTTCTGCCCCAATCTTTATTCTATCCCTTTTTCAGGATGTCTTCCTTCTTCTGGTAATGTCCATCGTGCTCACCGTTGTCCTGAAACCGCTCGTGGACAAGTTCGAAAGCAAGGGAATGTCGCGAACACTGGCGATACTCAGCATCTATGTGCTCTTCGGAGCCTTCGTGGTACTCGGGTTGATAACCATCTACCCAATTGTTGTGGCACAGGTGATCGATATCTCCACCCGGCTGGACCAGCAGCACCTGGTTCCCATGTTAAAGAAATTTAGCGCATCGTTATCACAACAGGTCCCGTTCCTGAAGGCAGATGAAATCACCGTCCGCATCAATACGATGTTGAGTGACGTTTCGAAAAGCATGGAGATGCTGCTCACCAGCGTGTTGAGTATGGCGATGTCGTTGATCATTGTCCCCTTCATCACCTTCTTCCTCCTGCTCGACTACTATGTAATGCAGAAGAATCTGGTCGAAAATGTTCCAAATAAGTATTTCGAGATGTCCCTCAATCTGCTGCAGAAGCTGGAAGAACAGGTCAGTAAATACATTCAGGGCACGTGCATCGAATCCATGGTGGTGGCGCTGCTGTACATTGTCGCGTACTACATTCTGGGCATCAACTATGCCATTGTGCTCGGCATTTTCGGCGGCATTATGAACATCATTCCGTTTGCCGGCCCGTTCATCGGAGCTGTGCCCGTCCTGATCGTCACGATGATTCAGTTCGGCGATCTCTCGATGCTCATTCCGATTGTCATCAGCACGCTGGTAGTGCAGCAACTGGATCAAATATTTGTGCAGCCGACCGTGTTCAGCAAAATTCTCGACATCCATCCCTTGACGATGTTCCTTGTCATCCTGATTGGCGGGCAGGTGCTTGGCGTTCTCGGGATGGTGCTCTCCATACCCATCTACACCATCATTACCGTTACCGCACGCGAAACCAACTGGGGACTCAAAAATTACAGGATCACACAATGAGCTCGCGCGTCGTGTTCGACATCGAGACTCTGGCGGAACCGCTGGAATCTTTTGATGATGCTTCGCAGCACTATTTGAAACGCTTCGTCGACTCGGAAGAAAAAATGGAAGAGCTGAGAAAGAACCTGAATTTGCATGCGTTGACGGCGAAAGTTATCGCCATCGCATTGATGAATCCGGATTCCGGCAGAGGGCGTGTTTTCTTCCAATCGGACGTCCGTGAGACGTTCGATTCGCCGGACGGCCTGGTCTGCTACAACTCCTGCACGGAGGAGGAAATGCTCGGCGAGTTCTGGAAGGTGATTCCTTCCTATGAGGAATACATCACCTTCAACGGCCGCGGTTTCGATTGTCCCTTTCTGATGCTCCGTTCCGGCATTCTCGGCGTCAAGGTCTCGCGCAATCTGATGCTCAACCGGTACGACCGCCAGCATTGCGATTTGCTCGAACAGCTTACCTTTTATGGAGCCACACGGCGCTTCAGCCTCGACTTCTACTGCAAGTCATTCGGGATCGAGAGTCCCAAGAGCAAGGGAATTACCGGACTCGACATGCGTGAGTTGTACGATGCCAAGAAGTTTCGTTCGATAGCAGAATATTGTTATGGGGACGTGATGGCCACAGCGGAGCTGTACCGTCGGTGGAAGGAATACATGTGTACACCTGTTGTAACTCAGTAATTTTAATAATAGAACACAAATGGCACGGATGTAACGAATTTGAACTGATAAAAATGGAACTTTTGCATCAAGGTGTATGCTTGTAAACCCGTCTCATCTGTGGTGTCATCAGTGTTCTATTACCAAGCCGGCATAGCCTGAGTAATTATCATCCGTTGCGGTTTAAACAGGATTCTCAAATCTCGTCGCCAAGGCCTGTTTCCCATTCACGACACTGCTTTGTTTTAAACAGGCCAAACTTCTTTCTTCTTCTGCTTACTCACGCCGGAGCAGTGTCCCGGTGGTCTGATGCAAGTTATACCTGCTCAGGGCATATTGATAGAGCGCTTGCAGGTTGGCCAATTTTGCAGCTGACTCGGCTGTTTCTGCGTCCAGCAAGTCGAGATTGGTGATGGCGCCGACTTCGTACTGCGTTCGCGCTATGCCGACCGCCTCATGGGCCTGCTGCAATTGCACTCTGGAGATCTCCACTTTTTGTTCCGTCGCTTGAACATCTGCATAGGCCTGCTCTACCTCCGATTGAATTTGACGGAGAATGCCGCTAGTGTGCGCTTGCTCTGCTTCAACGATCGCTTTCGATTCTTCCACTTGAGAGGACGTACGATTTCCATTAAACAACGGGATTGATGCAACCGCCCCCAATGCCCAATTTCCACGCCACACATCAATATTTGGTTCAAAACCATTTTTCACGCCGTACGTTGCAAACAAATGGACGGCAGGCATATCGCCCAGCGAGTTGACCCGCTGCTGCAGTGCGGCTGATTGTTCTGCTTCGTGTGCAAGAGTCAATTCTATGCGCGATGTATTGGCAACTTGAAATAGGGAATCAATGTTCAGTATGAATGGTTCATCCGTAAATGATCCGGATACAATCACCGACTTATCGGCAGGAAGCCCCAGCAATTGCCGTACGATTGCCTGCTGTCGGACCAAGGCATTGCGAATATCCACTTTCTGGTTCTCTGCGGCGGCAACGCGCACTTGTGTGGTAAGAACGTCAAAATTGGTGGCCGAGCCGGCAGTCACACGCTTTTGCGTGATCGACAAATGCTGCTGAAGCGCAGCAATTTGTTCATCCTGTACAACAATGCTTTTTTGCAGAAAGACAATTGTGTAAAATGTCCGAATGGTTTGCAATGCAAGATTGATTCGCGTGAGCTCTCGTGAATCGCGGGACGATACGACGTGTGATTGCGCAAAGTCAACCGATGCGTTGGTTCTTCCGAAATCGTAGACCGTGTACATTGCGCCAACATGGGCATCATAATTATTTTCCGGAGCGAGCACAAAGTCTCCCAGATGGGGAATGCTGAATGCCGGAGTAGGGCCGATACGTGTATATTGTAATGATCCGAAGATATCGGGAGAGAAAAAACTCCGCGACGTTGTCACGCGCGCTTCTGCTGCCTGTATGGCTGCTTGTGCCGCCTGGAGTGCGGGATGTGTCCGGAGTGCGCGCTGTATTGCAGCGTCTATGGTCAACGAATCTTGTGCAACGGCTGTCGTCGTGATTGCAGCGATAATGATACTCAATGTCCGTAGTTTCATTGTGTTGGAGCCTTTTTAAGAGTCTAATCTATTGCAATGGGTTTTTCATGATGTATTTTTTTTCTTATAGCGAAGAAACATAACTGGAATCACTGCGACAATGGTGATGCAGGCGGCAGTGAAGAACACATCCCCAACCGCCTTCACAAATGATTGCGTGGTGACATGGGCGGCAATCAGAGCTTGTGCACGCATCGAAACCACCGACGAAGTCCCGGCGAGTGCGTCGGCGCTAAATCGGGTCAGATTTTGTGCGACTTGCCGAAATATATCCGATTGCGGATTTACCACTTGTCCGTACATCGCGCCATGATAAATCGCACGACGCATGAGCAGCGAGCTCATAAAGGCGATGCCGAAACTTCCGCCGATCTGACGGATGATATTGTACAATCCGGATGCCTGTCCGGTTTTATGCCTCGGGACATTGGAGAGCGCTATGGAGGTGAGAGGAGTAAAAATCAATCCCATTCCAATGCCACGGATGTACAGCGGAATCATTATCTGATGATGTTCAGAAAAAAGAGACAATGAACTGTTCAAATACAGGCTGAATGCAAGCAGCGTCAATCCGGTGCCGGCAAGAATTTTCGGATTGATCTTGTCCGACAATATTCCTGCTGTTGGAGCCATGAATGCCTGTAAGAGCCCAACCGGAAGAAACAGCGATCCTGCCTGAAATGCCGTGTATCCCAAAGAATTTTGCAGATAGAGCGGGAGCAAAAAGGTGCTGCCGAACATACCAAATCCGAAAATAAACAATATCCCGTTCGCAACGGTGAAGTTGAAATCTTTGAATAACGACATATCAATCAACGGATGCTTGACGTTGAATTCGGTCACGATGAATATGGTGAATGCGAGAGCCGAAATAACGAAGCACGTGACAATGAAAGGCGACGTCCACCCGCCGGTGTTCCATCTTGCATTTGCATCGGTCAGGGCTAAAAGGAGCGCGCTGAGGAATGTTGCCATCGACAAGAACCCGACAATATCAAAGGTTCGCGAGTGTTCGGTTTTGTATTCACGCTGAATGACCAACGTGGCAAACAAACCGAAAATTCCGACCGGTACATTCACATTGAAGATCGAATTCCAATTGATGTTGTCGATCAGGTAGCCGCCGATCATCGGCCCGAGCGACACGGATGCGGCTGCGGAGATCGACCAGAAGCCCAATGCTACTCCGCGTTGATGCGGCGGGAATTCGCGTGTGACGATCGCCATCCCCACCGGCATGATCATGCCGGCCCCGGTTGCCTGAACAATGCGCGCAAAGATCAGTACATTTTCGTTCCATGCCTGGCCGCACAAAAAGGAACCAAGCGTAAACATCAACAGCGCCAAAAAGTAAGTGCGCTTATATCCGAAATGATCCGCAATCCAACCGGCGGTAGGCAACATTACGGCAAACACGAGCATGTAGGCCGTGACCACCCATTCGACTTTGTCGACACTGATACCGAATGCCGCCATGAGTTTTGCAAGAGACACGTCGACGATCGTCGCATCAAGAACGGCCATGAACGTCCCGATCATCACATTCGCAAGCACCCACCACTTGTAGGAGCTGTGATCGTGATGCAGCGACGGTATGAAACGGACAAACCTCTGCTTCAGTACATGGAGAGACACCGGCGCCATCTATCGGACCTTTACCTTAACCTCGACCGACATGCCAGGCAGAAGATTGGCACGGACGCCGTTGTTTGTATCAACTTGTTCGATGGAAAATTTTATGGGAACCCGCTGGGTCACTTTCGTGAAATTACCTGAAGCGTTGTTCGGCGGAATCAATGAAAATTGCGATGCAGTGTTGGACCCAATCCGGAGAAGCGATCCCACGAAATAAAGATGCGGATATGTATCCACAATAATCTCTGCTTTGTCACCGACATGCAAATCGGAAAGATTGGTTTCTTCCAACTGTGCAGTAACCCAGATGCCCTGGATATCATAGACCGTCACAATTGCCTGACCGGGCTGCACCACATCTCCTGTCAGCACCCAGCGCTTCGATACAACGCCGGACATAGGCGCTGCGATGATGGTATTTCGCAACTGTGTTTGGATAACACCCAACTGTGCCTGTGATGTTGCCGCCTGTGCAGAGGCCATGTTCAAACGGGCTTTGGATGATTCAAGCTCGTTCTGTGCATGATCGTATTGCTCTTTGGGAATGATACTCTCGCGAAATTGCGCCGCCGCCCGTTTAAAATCGTCTTCCGCTTTGTTCAATCCGACCTTTGCAACTTCGATATTAACTTTCGCAGAAACGAGTGATGCTCTCGCTTGAGCTTCTTGGGCACGCAGGTCGCTGTCGTCCAATCGGACGATGATGTCACCCTGATGCACCGTATCACCCTCATCGACCGTCAATTGGTTGATCCGTCCAAGGATCTTGGAACTCACCGAGACGCGGTCTCCGTCGATATAGGCATCATCTGTCGATACAAAATCCCGCAGCTTGATGTAGTACTGCCACGAAAAAATTGAGATGGCCAGCACAACCAAAAACAGTGGAATGACGACCTTGACATTTTTATACATGGGAACAGATTCGATGGCCTCATCTTCCTGTGCCGAAGCCGGATTCTGACGGGGCGCAACTGATTGCTGTGTCGGTTGTTGGTGCTGGTTTTCTAATTCGTTGCTCATGGTCTTCCTTCCTTATCTGCCGGCTACAGTTCTGTTCTGAATCCCCGACAGCAGTGTTTCTACAAACATTATATCTTGGTTTTCGAGTTCTTTATAGATTTCCTGCGAAGAATAGCTCGTATGCTCTTTGAAGAGCCGCAACCGCAACCCTTGCAGAATGTTGAGTATCATGCCGGCAATGTCTGCCGGCGATTCAATAGAAAACTCCCCGGATCGATTTCCTTCTTCCAAAATGCGAACTACAAGACTGCAGTTCTGTTCTGTGAATTCCGTAAAGAGATCGCCAATTGTCGGACGGACGGAAATCCATTGTTGCTGACCGGCCCCGCTGAGTGCGAACAGCATGCCGCTGTGCTGTACCCGTTGCCGCACATAGAGCCGCAGTTTTTCTGATGCAGGCATCGGCCGTTCGATCAAGAGACTGATTGAACCGATGAATTCCTGATGCTCGTTTTGAATGACTGATCGGAAGATATCTTCTTTCGTCGGGAAGTAGTAATAGAGAGAAGCCTTCTTCATCCCGATGTCTTCTGCTATTTCGTCCATTGTCACCTTCGAGAAACCATATTGAAGCATACGCTTCTGCGCGGCAAGAACGATTTGCTGCGTCCTTTCATTGGATATCTCCGATGTTTCGCTTTTCATATTACTATTCGACCATTATAGTAGAATAGTTGAAGATACGGAAAAAAAACTTGTGAAACAACCTCATGAGCTCATAATGGAGTTGCGACAAATTCAAGAATATCTGAAGATCGTCACCAAATAATGGTCCTGAGCCTTGTTCGTAGTGGGTGTAAAGACGCTTTCCATCAAGGCGGACGATCCCAAGGAGGAGTGGCTGCGTTGAATCATTTGATGGAAAATTCGTAAGTTGCCCGGCGTATTGCAGACCGTTTGCCTTGACTATGATCTCCGCATCTTGAAGCCTTCAAATGGAGCTTTCTGGGATGTCTGCCTTCTCCGCGAGCGTTGTATCTTTGCCTGCATGCGCATACGCGTAAAGGGAGCGGACTGCCGGCACCAGCACTTCTGGCATTTACGGCACAAAGAGGCCTTCTCCAGCCACTCAAAGACAATTCCGGAAACATTGTGACGACAATTCCTTGCTTCACATCGGCAATTCCTGAGGTGCGAACGACAATTCCTTGCTCCACATCGGCAATTCCTGAGGCGCGAACGACAATTCCTTGCTCCACATCGGCAATTCCTGAGGTGTGAACGACAATTCCTTGCTCCACATCGGCAATTCCTGAGGCGCGAACGACAATTCCTTGATGCACATCGGCAACTCCTGAGGCGCGAACGACAATTCCTTGATGCACATCGGCAACTCCTGAGGCGCGAACGACAATTCCTTGATGCACATCGGC